>Ga0209382_10000129_pt1 | contig 112503 bp, 95 predicted proteins | sample SoiMetdeltSBSDD5_FD_187599 | JGI IMG/M metagenome (GOLD analysis project Ga0209382, IMG submission 187599) | Bulk soil microbial communities from a Populus tree surrounding site in Tennessee, USA - Soil MetaG P. deltoides SBSDD5 (SPAdes) (version 2) | ecosystem: Environmental > Terrestrial >... | reverse complement strand
GGGAAGGGTCTTCCTCCGCGGCACGGCGGGCCGCGCGGGCATCAGATCGTGCGCGTCGTAGTGCGCATCCCGGATCATTTGAGCAAGGCGGATCGCAAACTCTACGAGGGACTGCTCGAGCACGAGGACAATGGCGAGGGCGGCCGTTGATGCGCGACGAATCACCGCCGGAACACGTTCTGTATCAAGACGCGGATCTTGCTCCGGGTCGAACGACACGGCTCGAGGGCGGCGAAGCGGAGCATGCCCGGCGAAGTTTGCGCCTCCGCCCGGGAGATGACGTTCATCTCGTGAACGGTCGGGGGCGGCGTTACCAGGGTCGTGTGGTCGATCTCGGTAAACAGTTCGTGCACGTCGAGATCCAGTCCGAAGAAGCGCTGCCGGCTTGGCCGCGCACCACGATCTGGCTGGGCGCGGGGGTGTTGCGATCGACGCGCATGGATACGTTGGTAGAAAAGGCGAGCGAGCTCGGGGTGAGCCGTTTCGTGCCCCTGGTTCTCGAACGGTCGGTGGCAAAACCGGGCGGCGAAGGAACCAAAGAGGATCGTTGGCATCGACTGGCCATCGAGTCGCTCAAGCAATCGCGCCGCTCGCTGCTCATGGAAGTGGACCTTCCCCGCACGCTGGACGCGTTCCTAAACGCGCTTCCGCCGGATGCGGAACTCTGGGCCGCCGACCCGGACGGAGACAATCCCTCGCGGGGACCGTCATCCTCTTCTGGAACGTTGGCGCTCGTGGTAGGACCCGAGGGTGGCCTGTCAATGCGGGAACGCACGATTTTGCTCGATCGGAAGGCCCGTCTGGTGGCCCTGGGTCGAAATCGTCTCCGGGCGGAAACCGCTGCTATTGCATTAGTTACGACCGCGATCGTGCTCCGGGAAGACCTCGCAGGTTGACCGAGGACCCCCCTTGCCCTATTATTAACTTCGATTTGGTGCGCCCAATGGTGCACCACCTTCCGTTTTCCCACCTCGTCCCATGCCCATGAGCGAGGTTGTTTCTATTGGTGGCGGAACACGTTACGTTCTTCAAGGAGTGATGCATAGCATGGCTGGAATCCGTGTCAAGGAGGGCGAGTCCTTCGAAGGCGCCTTGAAGCGCTTCAAGAAGAAGTGCGAGAAGGCCGGCATTCTGTCCGACCTTCGCCGGCATCAGTACTTCGAAAAGCCCAGCGAACGGCGTAAGCGCAAGATTGCGGCGGCGCGGCGCAAGATGTTGAAAGCCCAAGCGCTTCAAAAAGACTGAGTCCTCCTCCGCCGGCCGGTCTTGATCTTCCCCATCGGGACGCCGGGCCGATTGACTGAAGCGTCGTAGCACATGGAGCTCGCCGTCCCGGCTCGAGCTCCTTCGGTTTTTAACTGGGCGATTTTTCCGAGGCGCACCATCATTCGAGAACCGTTCGCCCCATCCAGCTCCAGGTCCACGCAAGACGCCGACCTCGATCGGCTGGAGTTCCCTAAGTTCCGCGATGTGCTACTAAGGTTTGCCACCTCGTTCCGCGGAACGGAGCTTCTAGGATCCCTGCGTCCCTTCGAACGCCGTGACGAGGCGGAGCGCGTGCTTTCCCAAGTCGAACTTCTCCGGGCTCGACACGAAAAAAGCGTGGGACTTCCTCCGCTCGAGATCGGGGATCTCCGCGCCATCCTGGCCCGGCTCAAGACTCCGGGAGGCGTGCTCGCTGGTCCAGACCTGCTCGAATTGTTGCCGCTCCTCGCCAGCACGCGCATGGCCAAGAAAAGTCTCGAAGGCGATGACGTTCCGCCGGAGATCGCCGAGCTGGGGTCACCCCTTTGCCCGTTTCCCCACCTCGAGCATGCACTGGAGAGCGCGCTCGACGCAGAGGGTGCGGTGAAGGACGGGGCGAGCCCCGAGCTTCGTCGGTTGCGCCGGGGGAAGGAAACCGCGCGCGATCGTATTCGTGAGCGCCTGGAACGCCAGGCGGCCCGCCTTCCCTCCGGTGATGCGCCGGCTCTGGTCACGCTTCGTGAAGGGCGGTACGTGCTGTCCGTTCCCGTGGAGCACAAGGCGCGGGTGCCGGGATTGTTGCTCGACCGGTCCGGATCCGGAGCCACGCTCTACGTCGAGCCGTTGGAAGCGGTCGAGGAGAATAACGCGCTGCGAGAGCTGGAGGTGGAGGAAGCGGCCGAAGTGCGCCGAATCCTCGCCGATCTCAGCGATCGCGCGCGGGTGGTGTTGCCGCAGCTCACCGAGAATTGGGAGCACACCGGTCGATTGGATGCGCTTCGCGCGCGGGTGTTGCTCGCTCTGCGGTGGCGCGCCGAACGTCCGCGGTTCACCGAAGAGTCGGTGCTCGAGCTCAGGGGGGCGCGCCATCCGTTGCTCCTCGAGGCGCGCGGTGCCGGTTCGAACTGGGAGGCGGCCGCCGCGAACGTCGTGCCGCTCGATCTCCATCTGGATACGACGACGCGCCTTTTGCTCATCACCGGGCCCAACATGGGCGGAAAAACGGTGGCCCTGAAAACAGTCGGCTTGCTCTCGGTCCTGGCGCAGTCCGGGTGTCTGATTCCCGCGGGTCCGGAATCCGTGTTTCCTTGGACGCTGGACTGGGTGGTGAGTTTGGGGGACGAGCAGAGCCTGGAAAACGACCTGAGCACCTTTGCCGCGCACCTGGTGCGCTGGGCGGAAGCGCTGGAACTCGCCGGACCACGGACGCTCGTGCTCCTGGACGAGCTTGGTTCCGGCACGGATCCCATCGAGGGAGCGGCGCTCGCCCAAAGCGTGCTCGAGCGATTGCTCGCCTCCGGTGCCATGGGTCTCGTCACCACGCACCTTGGCGTGCTCAAGGCCTTCGCCGCCGAATCGAACGGCATCCACAATGCATCAATGGTCTTCGACGCCAACCTGAGCCGTCCGTCCTACACCCTTCTGGTCGGCATACCGGGTGAAAGTCACGCGCTGGACATGGCGCGGCGTCTGGGTTTTCCGGAGGCCGAAGTCGCCCGGGCGGAAGCGCTTCTACCAGAGGCCGAACGCGACGTGCGCCGGCTATTAGCCGAGCTCCGTGAAGAGCGGGAACGACTCGCCACGGAGAAGGCAGAACTCGTGGACGAGATTCAGAACGCGCGGGAGCGGTCGCGAGAAGCCCGAGACACCCTGGACCGCATTTTGAAAGAGCGGGCACAGATTCGAGCGCGCGCAGCACGGCAGGCGCGGGAACTCATTCGCCGCTCCGAGGAGTTGTTGAAGCAGGCGGAGAAGGACGCGGCCCTAGGCAAGCGCTCTGCCCAAGTCAGCCGGCAGGCTCTCCTCAAGCAGCACGAGCATTTGCTGAGGCTGGAAGCACAAACAGAACCGCGCGATCGTGGCGCGGCGCCCGATGACATCAAAAAAGGCGAGCGCTTGTGGGCGGCCAGCTTGGGCCGAGAAGTGGAGATTTTGCGGGAGCCCGATCCCGCCGGCCGCGTGGTCGTGGAAAGCCAGGGCGTTCGGATCTCGCTGCCCAAGGAAAGCCTTCGCCCCGCGCCGGGTGTTGTCACCGAACACGCGACGGTCCGTCCCGAGTCGTCGTTTCGAATGCCGGAAGCGGCCGATGCGTCGATGGACGTGGATTTGCGCGGGATGCGGGTGGATGAGTCGCTGAGCCGGCTCGAGCATGCCCTCGATCAAGCCATGCTGGGCGGGCTCAAACGGCTTCGGATCATCCATGGCAAGGGCACCGGTGCATTACGTCGCGCGGTGGAAGAGTACTGCAAGAAACACAGTGCGATCAGCGAGACGCAGATCGCCGAGCAATGGGAAGGTGGGACCGGCGCCACGGTCATCACCTTGAAGGACTGACGTGAAGTATCCACCGGAGATCATCGATCGCGTGCGCGAGTCCACCGACATCGTGGCCGTGATCTCGGAGCATGTGCGGCTCAAGAAGGCTGGACGTGCGATGAAGGGACTCTGCCCCTTTCACCAGGAGAAGACGCCGTCCTTTCACGTAAATCCGGATCGTCAGATTTTCAAGTGCTTCGGGTGTGGCGCGGGCGGCGACGTGTTCCGCTTCTTGATGGATGCGGAAAAGATGACTTTCCCCGAGGCGATCCAGCTCCTGGCCGGGAAAACGGGCATACCGTTGCCGCGCCTCGGCTGGGCTCCGTCGGAAGAGCAGAGTGTGTTTCCGGTTCTGGAGTGGGCGGCGTCGTTTTATCGAACCGAGCTGGCGGGGCGAACCGGAGGCCCGGCTCGGGAGTACTTGCAGAAGCGGGGGCTTCTCCCCGAGACGGTGGCCCGGTTCGGCCTGGGTTGGGCGCCTCCGGGTTGGGACGGGCTCCTCAAAGCGGTGGACCGGCGCTTCACTCCCGCGCTCCTGGCCCGGGCGGGGCTGATCATCGAAAGCGAACGGGGGGGCTACTACGACCGCTTCCGGAGCCGCGTCATCGTGCCGGTTAGGACCCCCCTGGGGAGAACGGTGGGGTTTGGGGCCAGGACTCTGGGGCCGGAAGAGCCCAAATACCTGAACAGCTCCGAAACCGAGGTCTTTCAGAAGGGCAAGATTCTCTTTGGGTTGCCGGAGGCCAAAGAGTTCCTGAAAAACGTGGAGGAAGCAATCGTCGTCGAGGGGTATATGGATACGATGGCCCTATCGCAGGGGGGTATTGGCAACGTTGTCGCCTCGTGCGGCACCGCCTTCACCGAGAACCAAGCCGCCCTTTTGCGCCGCTACGTGGAGCGCGCTGTCCTTCTCTTTGACGGGGATCCGGCGGGGATTCGAGCCGCCTGGAAGAGCGCGGGGACCTTCCTTGCCGCCGGGCTCACGGTCCGGATCGTTGCCCTTCCCTCGGGACATGATCCCGACTCGTTTGTGCGGGAGAAGGGGGCGGACGAGCTCAAGAGCGCGATCGCCGAAGCGCCGGGGGTGGTCGGATTTGCCCAGAACGTCCTCCTGGATCGGGTGGAGCGTCGCGAGGACCTCATCAAGGCCTTTGCCGTGCTCGGCTCCGTGATCGATGACCCGATCCGGCGACGGCTTCTGCTTCAGGAAGCAGGGGAGCGATTTCGGTTCGACGAGGAAACATTGATCCGCGAAACGGCGTCTTTGCGGGGGGAGAAGAGACAGGCCCGCCCCGCTACGGTTCCTCGCCCATCGGAAGGCGCGAAGGATCCTCTGGGCCGCGCGTACCTGGGCATGCTCTTGGCGCAGGCGGATCCGCCCGAGGAGCACGTGATTGACCCGTCGTCACTACGGGAAGCCGGACTACGTGAATTGTATGGTCGGTGGCAGGAGCTTCGTGAGGAAGGGATGCCCCAGCCGCAGTCGCGGTTGCTCGAGGATCCGGTCTATCGCGACCAGGTGAGCGAGCTACTGGCCGAGGAAGACTGGCCGGCCGAGGCGATGCAGGAAGTTGTCGGCCGGCTCGAGGCGCGCGTACGTAAGGAGAAGGGGAAGACATTGCAGGAGGCCATTCGGGAAGCCGAGGCCCGTGGGGACCCGGCCTTGGCGAGACAATTGCTCGCCGAGCATCAAGCATTAAAGGACGTGGGATGAGAGCGAAACAGTCGCAAGGAGCAGGAGGCACCGTGACAACCAAGGTGGCGGAGAAGAAGGCGGAAAAGAAGAAGGAAGCGGGCTGGCTCAAGGATTTGAAAGCGCTCGCGCTGCGCCAGGGCTACGTGACCCACGACCAGGTGGATCAGTTCCTGGGCGCGGAGACCGACGGGGAGGACCTCGTCGACCAGATGGAATCCGCCTACGCCATGCTGTCCGAGATCACCGTGGAGCCCTTCGATTCCAAGGAAGAAGCCGAGGCGAAGCTCAAGAAAGCGCGCCGGCGCGATGACAAGGGAGCCGAGGAGCGGGTGGCCGGCGCGGCTCCGGTCCGTTACGACGATCCCGTCCGCATGTACCTGCGCGAAATGGGCAAAGTGCCGTTGCTCAACCGCGAAGGGGAAGTGGAGATCGCCAAGCGGATCGAGGACGCGGAGATCCGGATCATGAGCTCGATCTTCCGCGCCGCGCCGGCGGTGCGCGAGCTATTGGAGCTCTCGGCGAAGCTCAAGGCCGAAGAAATGCGGCTGGACGATTTCGTCCAGATCGACATCGGGGCGGCGGGCGAAGCCAACACCAAGAAGGTGAGGGCGAACGTCCTCCGCACGCTCACGAAGGTTGCTCGTTTTCAGACCGAGCTCATGCGGTTGCGCGAGCAGCGCGTGGGCAACTTGTCGCAGAAGGTGCAGACCGCGCACCTTGAAAAGATCAAGCGCCGCCAGGATAAGGTCATCGAAGACCTGCGCTCTTTGGCATTGCACCCAAAGCTGCTCGAGCGCATGTCGTTGCACTTGAAGAAGCTCCGTTCGGAGCTCGAGGCGTTGGAACGGGATCTTACCGATCTCGAGCGCAAGTCCGGACACTCGACGGAAGAGACGTTCCTCTTGATTCGGAAGGCGAAGAAGGGGAAGCGCGATCGCGACCTGGTGGAAGCGGAGACGCGCCTTACCTCGAAAGAGTTAAACGATCTCTTGAAGGAGATGCGGGCGTCCCAGCGCAAGATCAAGAAGTTCGAGCTGGATTCCCGGCTGACCCGCGGAGAACTGACCGAAGTCGTGGACGCGATCGAGCGTGGCGAGCGCGATCGCGAGAAGGCGAAGTCGGAGATGATCGAGGCCAACGTGCGTCTCGTGATCTCGATCGCCAAGCGCTATACGAACCGCGGTCTGGAATTCCTCGACCTGATCCAGGAAGGGAACTCCGGGTTGATGCGCGCGGTCGACAAGTTCGACTACCGCAAGGGATACAAGTTCTCCACCTACGCCACGTGGTGGATCCGCCAGGCCATCACCCGCGCCATTGCCGATCAGGCCCGCACGATTCGCGTGCCGGTGCACATGATCGAAGCGATCAACAAGGTCGTGCGCACGTCACGGCGCATGGTGCAGGAACTGGGGCGCGAGCCGTTACCGGAAGAATTGGCGATCCGGTTGGACATGCCGGTGGACAAGATCAAGAGCGTGCTCAAAGCGGCTCAGGAGCCGATCAGCCTGGATCGTCCGATCGGGGAGGACGACGACTCCAACCTCGGCGATTTCATCGAGGATACCTCGGTGGTGAATCCCGCCGCCGCGGCCACCCGCTCGATGCTGAAGGAAGACGTGGAGCGCGTGTTGTCCACGTTGACCAAGCGCGAAGCGCTGGTGATCAAGCTGCGGTTCGGGCTGACCGAGGACGGCTGCCCGCGGACGCTGGAGGAAGTGGGCGCGTTCTTCAAGGTCACCCGCGAGCGCATTCGCCAGATCGAAGCCAAGGCATTGCGGAAGCTACGGCATCCCACCCGCCGCCGCCGCTTGCGGGCGTTCTTGGATCTGCAGGGATAGTAGGGAGTTACTCGGTCTGGACCGAGTGAGCACAAGCTAATCACCTTGTGACTCCGTCCGGAACGAGTAGAGCCGGTGCCACGCGCGGTTACACTTCCACTCGCCCCGGAGCGAGTGGTTTACATTGGCTCAATCGCCCAGGGGAATGGCGTGCTGACTGGTTTTGAAACCAGTGATCAAGTCTTGGGGTTGGAAGGCGTGAACTAAGGGTCGTGCATGTCACGAATGATGTCAGTAACTCTACTTAGCTTGGCGATCAGCCCACTCTGCGCGATCACCGGACGTCCAAAATCAGCGGCTAATGACGTCGAAATTCTTAATTTTATGACCTCCAACACTGCACTGGATCATATTGTGCTCACGGGCATAGTCGTGGGCCAGCAAACAAAGGCACGTGACAAGTCTGGCAGTATCTGGCCATATGTGATTCTCGAAATTGAAGCAGAGGAAGTCCTGTTGGGAAAGTCATTTAAGAATATACGAGTAGTCGTCCCGGCCAGCTTTTATGTTGAGAACCAAGAGTTTAATCGTTGCGCGTTTATTAGGGATGGCACCGGTCCTGGTGTCAAAGAGATGGAGGATCCGATGGTCTTCTTCGAACGTGACCGAATACTGATCTCCGCGGATTACTTAGCGCGAAGTGTGTACGATGTAGATTCCACAGGGGCCGCCTGGGTAGGAAACGTTGTTCGCTTCCTAAAGGCAGGATCAGATTCGCTATATCGCGAGGTGGTAACGTTCGATGAGGATAGAGCGCAAGCCATCGCGGGAAACGGTTATGGGGTGAACCCCATCGATTTCGTGACCCGGGAATTCAAGCCAACCGGGGCGACTTCGGGGGACATTCGAATGGCTTTGAAAGAACAGGCTCCTGCCCCAAAGAAGTAATTGTTGAACATCTTCGTCAGCAAACTCGCTCCGGATCGAGCCGCAGTTTACCGGGGCGATTCGCTAACCGGCTCTAGACCCGTTACTCGTCGGGCAAGAACTCACAACTCCGGCCGCGCCTTCGATCCCCCGTATCCCGTGAGCTCCAGATAACCCCGACCAATCTCACGGTTGTCCTTGTCGCGGGCCACGATGGCGCCTTCCCAGTACGCCACCCCCGAGCGATCGCCGACGTTTTCCTGATCGTCCAATAACGGCTCCACGTCGAATGCCATCCCGGCGGGGAACACCGACACCGTCCAGGAGATCGGGTACTCCGCCCCGGTGTGCGGACTTTTCCAGGTGGCTCGCGGGGTGAGCGTCCATTCGTCGAAGCTCAAGTAGCGCGGAACGCCGGAAGAATCCACCAACGTTGCTCGGCCGAAGTCCGCCCCCCCATTCTTCGCGCGTAACCGGTACAGCATGAGCGAGCGGCCGTCGGTGAGCTGAAGCGAAAACCAGTCCCAACCCGCTTGCTCACTTCCGAGACCCACCGAGCTCCATTCACGATCCAGCCAGGAAAGACCCGAAACTGCCAGCGAATCGTGTCCGCTCACGATCGTGCCCTGGGTTCGCAAGCGGGGGATGCTGTAATACAAGCTCGCCGCCGTCCCGGAGCTGTTTTTCACGCTCAAGCCGTTCGGACCTTGCCGCACGGGCGGCGTGTCCGCGTGGAGCGTCAGCTCCACGGCGATTCCTTTGACCGCGTCACGAGCGCGCACCACGAAGCCACTATCGGCGGTCGTTCCAAACACCCAGATCCCATCCGTTCCCGCGGGCGCGCGCGACCACGCGATCGGCTCCTGGCCAGGTGAGGCGAATCCACCCCAAAGCGGCATCTCACGGGCCAGCACTTCCGAAAACACGTGCTGGTTGCGCACAAGATCCGAGACGGCCAGATGTCCCATCACCATGCCCCGGCTCGCAAACGCGGAGTTCAAGGCCGGCACAGACGGCAAGATGCCGATCCGGAACAAGGTGAGCTGGAACCCGTAACGGGGTCGAGTCTCACCGCGAGCGGACAACTGTCCCACCACGTACCACCATTCGTTCCGGTACTCGGGATGTGGCCAGTGATCGCGAGGAAAAGACCATGGGTAGGTCGAATCGGGGAGAGCCCAGGCTGACTTCAAAGTCGTCACCGGTGATGTCGATAGGGAATCCGCTGGAGCCGTAGATGACGAGTCGCCATGGGCGAGCGTAGCGAACGAAGCCAGGGCGAGAAGCATCCCCAACCTGCGCCACATCACAACGCGTCCCTCGCCAGGTCTTCGGCCGGCATCCGGCTCACCCGAAGCGCCACCGGCAAGCCCGCCAGCACCGCCGCCGCGAAAATCGTGAACGCTTCTTGGGCCAGCTCGGGCCAGGGCCAGCTCGAACGAATCGTCCACCCGAAATAAGCGGGGTTCACCACATGCACCAAGAGCATCGCCAACGCGATCCCGCCTGCCGAGCCCATGACCCAGCCCAGCACCCCCATCGACAAGGCTTCGTACAAGAGAAGCGGCACGAGCTGCCCTCGCAACGCCCCAAGCGCGCGATACAACGCAAGCTCGGATCGGCGCTCCCGGGCAATGACAACCAACGCCAAGGAGATCCCGAGCGCGGCGACCAACAACGCCATTGCCTGGAGCAACCGGGTTACGGCAAATGTCTGATCGAAGATCCTGAAAATCTCCCGGCGTAGATCCCTGTTGCTTCGTATCAAGAGTGGCCGTTCCACATACCGAGCTCGCAAACCATCAATCACTTTGTCCGCATTCACTCCGGGCTTCAAAAACAACGCGACATTGGTAACGGGGGAGGGGCCGACGAGACGTTCCAATGTCGACGCGCTCACCACGGCCACCCCCGCATCGGAGGAATAGTCGTAGCTCACCGCGGCAATGGGGAGCCCCACGGGTCCGGATTCCGTAGCCAACCGTAAGCTGTCTCCGATCGAGAGCCCACGCCGACGCGCGAGGGGCTCGCTCACCATCACCCAACCTTGGTCCCGAATCTTGATCAACGCGCCCGCGGGGTCGCCGTCCCGTAGCGGAATGCGAAGCGCCCGCAGGCTCGATGCAAAACCCACCCCCGAGATCGTGATGTCCGTATCGGCCTCGCGCTGGCCCCTGCCCGTCGTCCACAGTCGCGTCTGGCAAAGCGTTTCCGCTTCTTCGACCTCCGGGCGTGCCTTGAGCTCCGCGATCAACGATGCATCGAGACCCGCCTCGTTCGCGCCCCGCGCCCAGGACTCGCTGGTGATGTAGACGTCCGCGGTCAGCGTGGTCGCCACCCAGGTTTCGAGCGTCTTCCGGAAACTGCCCACGAGCAACGTGATCGCCACCAGCATGCTCACCGAGATGGCCAGGGCGGCAATGGCGAACGACGCCGTGTGCAATCGAAGCGCCATGGTTCGGAGGCTATACGTCCAGCCAAAGCCTCTGCCCAACCTCCGGCGGCCGACGAATTGCACGAGACGCGGCGTGAACAAGGGGAGCGCGAGGAGCACGAGCAAGGCCAGCACGAAACCGCCCACGCGCAGCACATGGCCAAAGGCCAGGAACCAGAGGCCCCCCACCACGATCACCGCCATTCCAGCCAGCGCCAGCCGCGACGCCAACCGTCCCGCCCGCTCGTGCAACGCGAACGGAAGCAACAAGGTCCGCGCATCCCGCCCCGCCATCTCCAAGGATGGCCCCAAACCGCCGAGAAGGGCTCCCCCAATGCCGACCAACCCCGCCAGTACATAAAGCGGCGCCCCGATGTGCAGGTGTTCGATCTCGTTCACCAGATACACGTTGGTCAGCGTGGCGCTCACCGGCTTTACCGCCAACGAGGCCCCCAGCCGGCCCAGCGGCAGTCCGAGAGCGGTGCCCACGAGGCCCAGGAGCGCGCTTTCGGCGAGCAACATGAGTGCGACCTGCGTTCGGGTCGCGCCAAGACACCGCAATAATCCAAACTCGGTGCGCCGCCGCACCAGGGAGGCCTGCACGCTCTCGTGAACGAGAAAGAGTCCCACCAGCAGGCTGACCAGACTCAAGGCGGTCAAGTTCAAGCGAAAGGCGGCGAGAAGACTCGACACGTTCCGCTCGCGCGCTTCGGGAGTGACGATGCGGGCCCGATCGCCCAACCGCAACGCCACTCGCGACACCACCTCCTCGCGTGAAACCCCTTGGGCAAGGCGCGCTTCAATTTGACTGATTCGCCCGCGAGCACCAAAGAGGGCCTGCGTCGAGGCGATGTCCATCACGGCAAGGCGTCGGCTCGCCAGCGGTGACACGCGGGAAAAGTCCACCAAAGACCCAATGCGTAACGTACGCAACTCGCTGCCCTGGCTCACGCGAATCGAATCGCCAACTTGCCATCGATTCTCTCGCGCCAACACCGGTGATACCGCTACCCAACCGGGGACGGACAGCCGTTCGGCCAGTGAATCCCGGAGCGCATCCGAAGGCGCGTTTAGGGCGGTGACCGGCCAGGGCCCCGGCGACAACACGTCGATTCCCAAAATGTCCAAGCGGAGGTCCCGAACCCCCTCCACCGCAACCGAGGTTCGACACACCGGCCACGCCGCGCGCACTCCGGGTGTGCCCCAAACGTCGATCAAGAGCGACTCGGGGAGCGTGGGCGCATTGCCCACCACTGTGAAATCGGAATCGCCGCTCACCGCCTTGGCGCTTCCGCGAAATGCCGACAACGCGCTTGCGCTCAGGATCTGGATCGAGAGCACCGAGGCCACGCCCAGCGCCACCCCGAGCACGGCCAGTATCACCAGGCTCTTTCCCTGGCGGAGCTCCGCTCTCCAGAAACGCGGCCAGACGCGAATCATGTGGCGAGGAGCATGCCGTCGCGAAGACGCCACACGCGATAGGCGCGCTGGGCGATCTCCGAACTGTGGGTAGCCAAGATGAGCGTCGTTCCCGCCTCTGCCGCCATGGCGAACAACGCATCGAGAACGATGCGACCGCTTTCCTCGTCGAGGTTTCCGGTCGGCTCATCGGCGAGCAGCAATGCGGGCTTCCGCAGGAGGGCGCGACAGATCGCCACGCGTTGCATCTCGCCCCCGCTCAGACGTTCCACCGGATCGCGGGCGCGCTCGGCGAGCCCGACTTGCTCGAGCAACTGGGTCACCCGAGGACCTGAACGTCCACGTCCCCCCGCGATCCATTCCGGCAAGGCCACGTTCTCGGCCACGGTCAGATGAGGCAAGAGATGAAAGAACTGGAACACGATGCCGATCCGATCCCGGCGGAGCAGGGTGCGTCGGGTGTCGCCGATCGCGTTCAGATCCTCACCGTCGAGGACCACGCGTCCTTGCGTGGGCGAATCGATGCCCGCGGCGAGATGAAGGAGCGTGGACTTGCCGCTCCCACTTCGTCCCATGAGCGCGACCGTCTCGCCGGCCTCGAGCTGGAACGACACACCATCGAGCGCGGTGCGAGCGGCACTGCCCGATGCGAACGTCTTGGACACGTCTTCGAAGACCAGGATGGGCGTCGACATGGTCGTGGATGATAAGATCCACGCCGCTGGAGCGATACTCGGCCTATGACACTCTGGAATTGCGCATGAAGGACACCCGGCTCGGCATCGGCATCATTGGTTTGGGTCGCCATGGCATGCGTTACGCCAAGCACCTGGTCGGGGATGCCCCCAACGCACGACTGGCGGGATTTACGCGCCGAGACGCCGCTCAGGCGGCGATTCAGGCGAAGGAGCTGGGCGCCCCGGCCTACGCGGACTTTCGGGATCTCATTGACGCCCCCGATGTCGATGCGCTGGTGATTGTGGTCCCTCCGGTCTTCCACCCCGAAATCATGCGCGTCGCTGCCGAGCGCCATAAACCGGTTCTTCTCGAAAAACCGGCCGCTCTGAACCTGGAAGATGGGCGGCGCATTCGTGACGTCGTGGAAAAGAACCGCATTCCGGTCATGGTCGCCCAGACCATGCGGTATAACGAGACCGTCACCGCGATCAAGGCAGAACTGCCTCGCGTGGGCCGTCTGCACAGCATCCGGTTGAGCCAGCGCTTCGAGCCGTCTCCGACGTCCTGGATCTATGACCCAAGCGCCGGGGGCGGCACGATGCTTCACACCGGCGTCCATGGGTTCGATCTCTTGCGTTTTTTGACCGGCCAGGAAGCCCTTCGGGTGAGCGCCCTGGTGAGTACTTCCGGCCGGGGACCCTTCGAGGACAACTTCAGCGTCGTCCTGCAACTCTCTGATAATGCGATCGGTACGGTATCGGGGTCGCGCGTGACTTCGGGCCGGACGGGGGCGATCGAAGTGGCCGGGGACACCGGCCAGATCGTGGCCGATCACGTGCTCCGGACGGCAGTGTTCTTGAACGGATCCACGGTCATCCCGATTCCTCTGCCGGCTCCCGCCCCCACCGTGACCCTGGTGCTCAAGGATTTCCTGACCGCGTTAGAGACGCAGCGTCCCATGCCGATCACGCTCCTGGACGGCCTCCGGGCGGTGGCGCTGGTCGACGCAGCCTACCAGGCCGCTCGCACCGGACGTTCCGTCCCGGTGGCTCTGCTCGAAACATTGCCTTGATACTCTGACCCAGGGAGTTTTTTGGTGATCGCACGCTGCCTCTTCCTCGTGTTCATCGGTCTCCTTGTGACGGAAGCGCCGGCTTTGGCCAAGAACCTGGAAAAGGATTTCCGGCACACGTTTCCCGCGTCACGAGGGACAGTCCTTTATCTCCAACACGGCAACGGTGAGGTGACGCTTTCGCCGTGGGCCAAGGATTCGATCGCGGTGCACGTTCACTATCGCGCCGAGGTAAAGAAAGTGGGCTGGGGCAAGGAGCCCGATTTCGAGGTCGAGTTCTCGCAAAGCGGAGAGACCGTGCGCGTGGTGGGACGCGAAATAGGCGGGGGCCAGGCCGGGTTCCTGACCGTGAGCCATGAAGACTATCGCGTGGAGATCCAGGCGCCCACCTACGTAGCGCTCGACTTCGAGGGGACCGATGGCGACGTCACCGTCGAGGACTGGCAGGCCGACGTGGCCATTCGCCTCGAGGACGGCGTTCTGGCCCTGCGCAATGTGACCGCGGGTCAGGTCCGGGTGGCGATTGAGGACGGGCGGATCACCCTGGACGGCATTCATGCCGATCTATGGGTCAATGGCGAAAACGGAAACGTGGATCTGGAAAATCTGGACGTGCAGAAAGGCAACGTCCGGATGCAGGACGGCGACGTGACCATGAATGGCGCGCGGGGCAGCTTCAATATCGAGCTGGAGGACGGCGATCTGCACATGACCCGCAGCCGGCTCGAGAACGCAAGCATTCATTGCAAAGACGGGGACGTGGATCTCGATCTCGAATCGAGCCCGCGTCTCGACTTGGATGTCTTCACGCGTTCGGGTATGGTCCGGGTCGGGCTTGCCCAGGGCAGCTCGCTTCACTACACGGTCGAGACGAAGACGGGGCGCATTCGCGTGTCGCTGCCCGGAGCGGCCGGCGGACGCGAGTCCAAGGAACGCGCCTCGGGGGACTGGAACGGCGCTCTAGGCCGTTTGCGCGTAGTCACGATCGACGGCCCGGTCGAGTTACGGCAGTCCCCCCGGTAATCCCCACGTGTTGATTCGCGGCATTCGGCGCCCACGCTATCCCAAAGTTACGATTTCGCCCCAACCGGATTTCGTGACCTGCGGCCCTACCTGTTTGCATGCCGTGTACGGGTACTTCGGAGACGACGTGCCGCTCAAAGAGCTCATCCAGGAAATCAAGCCGCTCGAAACCGGAGGGACGTTGGCGGTTTCCTTGGCCTGTCACGCCCTGAAGCGGGGTTACGACGCCACGATCTACACCTACAACCTGAACATCTTCGATCCATCCTGGTTCAACCCCGACACAAGGGTGGACGTGGCGGCCAAGCTCCGCGCCCAGGCCAAGGCCAAGAACGACCGGAAGATTCAGCAATCGACTCGCCTGTACCTGGAGTTCTTGAATCGGGGCGGGGTCCTGAAATCCGATGACTTGCGTCCCTCTCTCATCCGGCGCCACTTGAAGCAACGCACGCCTATCCTGACCGGATTGAGTGCCACGTATTTGTATGACAGCCCGCGCGAGTTCGAGGATGGGTACGATGATGTTCGAGGCGACCCGGTCGGCCACTTCGTGGTGCTCTCGCGCTACGACAAGCGCAAGCGCGAGGTGTGGGTGGCCGATCCGTTCTACGAGAACCCTCGTTTCCGCCAATCCTATTACAAGGTGCCCATCGATCGTCTCATTGCCGCCATCCTGCTCGGCATCGTGACCTACGACGCCAACCTCCTCGTCCTCACGCCGAAGAAGAAAGGCGCCTGATCGTGGCCGTGCTCCTCGTCGTGGAAAACCCAAAGAACTGGAACCTCCACATCCCGGGCACCACGGTCGTACCGGCTCGCGAATACGTGGCCGACCCGCGGTTTGCCGAGCTCCGCCGGGCCAAGGTCTTCAATTTCTGTCGCGCCTATAGCTATCAGTCGCTCGGTTATTACGTGTCCCTTCTTGCCGCGGCGCGCGGGCACTTGCCGTTGCCTTCGGTCAAGACGCTTCAGGATCTGCGTCAAACCGTCATCCTCCGCATCGTCTCCGAGGATCTGCAGGAGCTGTTGCAACGCAACCTGGCCGGGCTGCAATCCGATCGCTTCGAGCTCAGCATTTATTTCGGACGCAACCTGGCCCAGCGCTACAACCGGCTCGCTCAGGCGATCTTCAACCACTTTCCAGCTCCCTTCTTGCGCGCCGAGTTCGTGCGAAAAGGGGAGTGGCAGCTCTGGTCCTTGCGTCCCATCGCCACGAGCGAAATTCCGGAAAACCATCGTCCGTTCGTCATCGAGCAGGCCCAGCGGTACTTCGAGCGGCGCCGGGAGCGTGGCCAGTCACGGCTGCGTTATGAGCTGGCCATCCTCGCCAATCGGGAGGAGGTGGATGCACCATCGGACGGCCGCGCCCTGGCGCGCTTCATGCGTGCCGCCAAAGCGGAAGGCATGGCCGCGTCGCTGATCGATAAGGAAGATTTCGGACGGCTGGCCGAATTCGACGCGCTGTTCATTCGCGAGACGACGTCGGTCAATCATCACACATTTCGTTTTGCCAGCCGCGCCGAAGCGGAAGGCTTGGTGGTGATCGACGATCCCATCTCGATTCTCCGCTGCACGAACAAGGTCTATCAGGCGGAACTCTTCCTGCGTCACGGGATCCCGAGCCCCCGGAGCATGATCGTCCACCGCGACAACCGGAATCATCTCTTCGAACGACTGGGGAGCCCCTGCGTGCTCAAGCGCCCTGACAGCTCGTTCTCGCAGGGCGTGGTGATGGCGGCGACGGACGCGGAGTTGCGGGAGCATCTGGAGAATTTCTTCGGCAAATCGGAGCTCGTGGTGGCCCAGGAGTTCGTGCCGTCGACCTTCGACTGGCGCGTCGGCGTACTCAACCGGCGGCCCTTGTTCGTGTGCAGGTACTTCATGGCTCGCGGCCACTGGCAGATCCAGGAATCGAAAGGCGCCGAACGGCGTTACGGAAAAGTGGAAGCGCTCCCGCTCGACGAGGCTCCGGGTGAGGTGCTGGTTCAGGCCACGAAGGCGGCCGGCCTCATCGGTGACGGTCTTTATGGCGTCGATCTCAAACAAGTAAACGGCCGGGTCATGGTCATGGAGGTGAACGACAATCCCTCCATCGACGCCGGCGTCGAGGATGCCGTGCTCAAGGACGAGCTCTATCGCGCGGTGATGCGAAGCTTCGTGGACCGCTTGGAGCAACGCGGCCGCACCGTGACCACGCCGTGAGCGCGCACCCTCCGATTGGGCTCTTCGGGGCCTACGGGATCGAGCTCGAGTACATGATCGTCGACAGTGCCTCCCTCGACGTGCGCCCGATCGCCGATCGGTTGCTGGGCCCTGAAGGCGACCTCGTGCGCGGTCCAATCACGTGGTCCAACGAGTTCGCTCTGCACGTGATCGAGCTCAAGAACACCGACCCCGCCCCGTCCCTGGCCGGTCTGGGGGCCCTGTTTCAAGACAACGTGCGCGAGGTCAGCCGGCGTCTGGCCGGAGAGGGGGCGCGGCTTCTTCCCACCGGCATGCACCCCTGGATGCTCCCCGAACGCGAGTTCAAGACCTGGCCGCACGAGAACGGTGAGGTATACGCCGCCTTTGACCGCATCTTCAATGCAACGGGTCACGGCTGGTCCAACCTGCAGAGCGTGCATCTCAATTTGCCCTTCGCCGGCGATGAGGAATTTGGACGCCTGCACGCGGCGGTGCGGCTCGTGCTCCCCGTGCTTCCCGCGCTCGCGGCCAGCAGCCCAGCCCGCGAAGGTTCGCTCACCGGCTCCATGGATACGCGCCTGGAGGTGTACCGGCACAACGCGGATCGCGTGCCGGCCGTCGTGGGATCGCTCGTTCCCGAACGCGTGTACAGCCGGGCCGACTACGAGAGACACGTGCTGGGGCGGATCTATCGGGATCTCGAGCCCTTCGATCCCGACGGCGTCCTGCGCCATGAATGGGTGAACGCTCGGGGTGCCATTGCGCGCTTCGATCGCGACACGATCGAAGTTCGGGTGCTGGATGTGCAGGAGTGCCCGGGCGCCGATCTCGCGATCGCCGGCGCGACCGCCTCCGTCGTGCAGGCCCTCACCGACCCAGACCGGCCCTTGGGACGGGAGTGGTCCGAAGACGAGTTGGTCCGTGTGTTCGACAGTGCCGTGCGTCTGGGCGACGCCACCCCGATCGCAGATCCGGAGTACCTGGCTCTGTTCGATTTCCCAGAACGTACGGCGACGGCTTTAGACCTGTGGCGACATTTGATCGAACGCGTGGTGGCCCGTGATCCCGCCTATCCGGAATGGAAACCCTTCCTGGATGTGTTTGTGCGGGAAGGGTGCCTGGCGCGACGCATGGTGACGGCCCTGGGTGATGATCCACAGCCTGGCACGTTCCACGCGGTTTACGAGCGTCTGGCGCGATGCCTGGAAGGCGGACACAGCTTCACCAGTCGTCCGTAACCCGGGGTCATGCATCCCAAAAATAGATAAGTTATTTTCCGAAAAACGATACCGGACGGAAGGCCTAGCTTGTTGCCAATTCATTGATTGCATTGTAGGGTTTCATCTCATTCTCGAAGCCTGTTTTCCGATCGGGGAGAACCCATGGCGACCACCACGTCGATTTCAACCACCTCCGGCCGGCTCGAAGCCTGGATAGAAGAGCTGACCCGTCTCCTAGGACCCGATTCCGTCCACTGGTGTGACGGATCGGCGGCGGAATATGACGAGATGCTCCGGCTCCTGGTCGGAACGGGAACTGCCCTCTGGCTCAGCCCTGACAAACGCCCCCACAGCATCCTCGTGCGATCCGATCCGGCCGATGTGGCCCGCGTCGAAGATCGAACCTACATTTGCTCGGCCACGCGGGAAGACGCCGGCCCCACCAACAACTGGGCGGACCCCACGGAGATGAAGGCGACCCTCCGGGAGTGCTACTCCGGCAGCATGGCTGGACGCACGATGTACGTGATCCCGTATTCGATGGGACCGGTTGAGTCTCCGATCGCGAAGCTCGGGGTCATGGTCTCCGACTCGCCCTATGTCGTCGCCAACATGCACATCATGACGCGGGTGGGGAAACGGGTCCTCGAGCGGTTACAGAACGGCGAGCCGTTCGTGCGCGGCATTCATTCGGTCGGCTATCCGCTCGACGGGCCCCAGAAACCCGATCTGCCATGGCCGTGCGACGCCTCGCGCAAGTACATCGCCCATTTCCCCGAAACCCGTGAGATCTGGTCCTACGGATCCGGCTACGGTGGCAACGCACTCTTGGGAAAGAAGTGTCACGCGCTTCGCATTGCCTCCGCTCAGGGTCGCGACGAAGGGTGGATGGCCGAGCACATGCTGCTGGTGAAGATCACCAACCCCGAGGGGAAGAGCAAATACATTGCGGGCGCGTTCCCGTCCGCGTGCGGCAAGACGAACTTGGCCATGCTCACGCCGACCTTGCCGGGATGGAAGGCCGAGACTCTGGGCGACGACATCGTGTGGATGAAGTTCGGTCCCGAGGGCCGGCTCCATGCCATCAATCCCGAAGCGGGGTTTTTCGGCGTGGCCCCGGGCACATCGGATCAAACCAACCACAACGCCATGCAAACCCTGCGCGCGAACTCCATTTTCACCAACGTCGCGCTCACCCCGGAGGGTGACGTTTATTGGGAGCACATGCGGCCCAAGGAACCGTCCGCGCTCGTGGACTGGATGCGGCGCCCTTGGCGCCCGGGAGCGGGCCGTCCGGCCGCACATCCCAACGCGCGTTTCACCGCGCCGGCCAAGCAGTGCCCGGTCATTGCTCCGGAATGGGAAGATCCCGCCGGCGTGCCGGTGAGCGCGATCTTGTTCGGTGGCCGACGGGCGACCACGGTTCCTTTGGTGACCCAAGCGCGGTCTTGGCGTCACGGTACGTTTCTGGGATCGATCATGGCGTCCGAGCGCACCGCCGCCGCCGTGGGAACGGTGGGGGAGCTCCGCTGGGATCCCATGGCCATGCTGCCCTTTTGCGGGTATCACATGGGGGACTACTTCTCCCACTGGCTCGAGATGGGGAACCGGGGCGGCGACCTGATGCCGCGCATTTTTTACGTGAACTGGTTCCGCAAAGGCGGGGACGGAAAGTTCCTCTGGCCCGGTTTCGGCGAGAACAGCCGCATTCTCAAATGGGTTTTTGAACGGTGCGATGGTGAAAGTCAGGCCGTGGATACGCCCATCGGGTCCTTGCCCGCCCCTGGCGCGCTCGATCTTCGCGGCCTGGATATACCCGCCGCGAACGTGGACGAGCTCCTCCGTGTCGATAGCGCGGCTTGGAAACGAGACCTTCCCGCCATGCGCGAGCACTTCCAGACCTTCGGCGCGAAGTTCCCCAAGGGCCTGTGGGACGAGTTCACCGACCTGGAACGACGCCTCGCCTAAGCGGAACGAACTACGGAATCGAGAGGGGTGAAGCGGCACCCAAGAGCGGCTTCAATCTGCTTGAACTTCGCCAAGACCTCGCGGTGATCCTCACCGGCAACATTGACCACACCGTAGCGCGCACTATGACCGTCCTCAAAATCGAAGTCCTCGAGGACGTCTCCAGCCTGCCCTTCAATCCAGATGAGACTCCCGGGGAAACGCGCCTCGATGTCTCGGATGCGGTCCGGGCCGGGTAGATCAAGCGCCCGCGTCGGCTCGAAAACGCGAAGCGGGAAGCTCGAGGCCGCGCCGTAGTTAGGTGAACCGCGCTCCTTGACCGGGCGACCGAGCGCGAGATCGAGCAGGGTCCGATACGTGCTCACACCGTCGACGTGGAAGTGCAAATCCGCGAACTGGCCGCACAACCGTGGATTAACCTCGAGGATGGAGAGGCGTGTTTCCGTCGGATCGATCATCATCTCCACGTTGAAGAAGCCGTCCTGCCAGCCCAGATACCGGACCGCCCGAGCCGCGATCTCCTCGAGGCGGGCAATGAGCCCGGGCGAGAGCCGGGACGGATAGTCGAAACGGCGGAAGCTTCCCGTGCCTGGATCGAGAACGGAATCGACCACCCCCAGGATGCGCACCTCGATTCCGACCGCGTATCCCTCCACCGTGACCTGGGTTCCGGGCAGGAACTCCTCGGCCAGAAAATAACGCGCGCCCGTTTCGATCTCAGGGCAAAAGCCGAGCAAGGTGTCGAACAAATGCACGTAGTACTCGAGGAACTCACCGACGGCGGGACGATGCATGAACCGGGATAGATCGTCCTGACTTTTCAGGCGACGGGTCATGATGGAGAAAGACCCCTTGACCGGCTTCAGAAAACACGGGAAGGGGAGGGGTAACGGCGCGAGCGCCTTGGGATCGACGAGATGGAAGGCAGGCACTGCCTCCGGAACCGAAACGCTCTGGGATACTCGGGAGAGATACTTGTGGCCGGCCGTGAGCACGGTCGAAAGGGTGGGGCCACGGAGCCCGAGGCGTTGGGCGACCATAGCCGCCACCGCCGCGCCCGGATAGTCGCTCGTACTGGCGACGCCAGAAACCTCCGAGAACTCCCGAGTCAGACCATCGAGGTAGCCAGCCAGGTCGAGGTTCCACGGACACGCGTCATCGGTGGGTTCGCCGAGGACAAGGTCCACCGCCTCCAGTGAGTCGCGACACGTCTCGAGCTGTTTGGCGTCCCAAAGCGTAGGGAAGAGAAGGAGAACTCGTTGCACCCGGCGGACTATCTCACGAAGGCAGTCCAAGGCAAAGGCGAGTCGCCCTCATCCCACCCAATTTTCCTGAACCCCCGGCTGGTCCCGCCACGTCCGCTTTCATATACTCCCTCGCCATGAAAAATGTGGGTGTTCCTTCCTTATCGCCGGAAGCGGAGACCCCACCGAGCCACGGCTTCCGCCGGCGTCTCGGATGCGCTCTCGCAATTCTGGTCCTCGCTCTCGTTCTCACCGGGCTGTTCTTCGTCGAAGGACGCACCTCCTACTTCCAGGCTCGGTTGTTTGCGAAGGAAGCGGGGCGCCTCAGCTATCACCTATCACCCGGCGCCAGCGATTCGGTGTTCTATCCCGAGGGCGGCCCCATGGACGTGCGTCGCGGATACAGCCTCATCCCGGAGGCGGTGGCCAAGCTCGAACAACAGGGGTATCGCGTCACCAGTCAGGCCCGCATGTCGGCGCGCCATCTCGAACTTTGCCGCCGAGGCGTGTATCCCATCTACCACGAAAAGAGCAAGGCCGGACTCCTCCTTTACGACGCGAGCGACGACACCCTTTACGCCGCCTCGTTTCCGCAGCGTTATTACCGGAACTACGAATCGATTCCCCGTCTGGTTCGTGAATCGCTCCTCTTCATCGAGAACCGGGAGCTCATGAACGTTGACCGGCGTTACCGGAACCCGGCCGTGGAATGGGATCGATTGGGGAAGGCGACCCTCGATTTCATGACCGGGCTCTTGGATCCCCATCATGCCCAGCCGGGAGGCAGCACGCTGGCCACCCAGATCGAGAAGTTTTCCCACTCTCCGGGGGGACGCACGGCGTCGGCGCGCGACAAGTTGCGGCAAATGGTCTCCGCGAGCCTGCGCGCCTATCTCGACGGTCCGGACACGCGCGAAGCCCGCAAAGACATCGTGCTCGAATACGTGAATCAAGTGCCGTTGGCGGCCGTGCCCGGCTATGGGGAAGTGATCGGGCTTGGCGATGCACTGTGGGCCTGGTATGGAGCCGATTTCGATCGGGTAAACCGGCTGCTCGAGCAGCCGGACTCGCTCGAGGGACCCCAGCTCGCCGCGGCGGGCTTGGCCATGAAGCAAGTGCTCTCCCTCTTCGTCGCCCAGCGCCGACCGAGCGATTCGCTCACCGGCGAACGGGAAAAGCTGGTCGCGGATACGGACCGCTACCTGCGACTTCTGGGCACGGCCGGGCTTCTGTCGCCCAAAGTGCGCGACGCGGCGCTCGCCCAGCGGCTCTCGTTTCGTTCGCCGGCCTCCAACCCCATTCCGACCTCGTTCGTGGATCGCAAGGCGGCCAACGCCATACGCACGCGGCTACTCAATCTCCTGGATCTCAAGCAGCTCTACGCACTCGACCGCATCGATCTCACTGCCAAAACGACCCTGGACGGAGATAGCCAGGCCGGCGTGGCGCACATCGTTCGCGATCTCACCGATCCAGAAGTCGCGCGAGCGCTGGGACTCTACGGGGAGCATCTGCTTGCGCCCGATCGCCGTGACGTGATCTACAGTTTCACGCTGTACGAGGCACTGCCGAACGAGAACGTGCTGCGCGTGCAGGTCGACAACTGGAACCAGCCGCTCGACATCAACGAGGGCACCAAACTCGATCTGGGCTCGACGGCCAAACTGCGCACGCTCATCAACTATCTGGAAATCATCTCGAAGTTGCATGACACCTATGCCGGGCAATCCCGCTCCCAGCTCCGCCACCAGGTGGACCCGGGGGCGAGCGCGCTTCGCTACTGGGCGCTGGACTACCTGTCTTCCGCTTCCGACACCACCCTGGCCGCCATGCTGGATGCGGCCATGCAACGCACGTATTCCAGCAGCACGGGGGAAGTGTTTTTCACCGGCGGCGGTCAGCACACCTTCGTCAACCTGGATAAATCCGACGACGATCGCCGCTTCACGGTTGAGGGCGCGTTTCGGGAATCGATCAACTTGGTGTTCATCCGTCTCATGCGGGATGTGGTCCGGTTCACGCGCGAGGAGCTGCCGGGGTTCGACCCGGCGATGCTCAAGAATCTGCATCATCCGGCGCGGCACGCCTATCTCGAGCGATTCGCGGAAAAGGAAGGCAAGGAATACCTTGCCAAGTTCTACCCGAAATACCAGGGCAAGCGAGGGCTCGAGCTACTGCGGGTGGCCGGGGATACGGCCGGGCGGGACAAGAAGCGTCTTGCCGTCGTGTTCCGATCGGTGCGACCTGCGGCGCCCCCGGAAGAGTTCGAACGGTATCTGGTGGACCGCCTGGGAAGGACGCTCAAACTCAAACCCGGTGAAGCCCGCACGCTTTATGACACCTACGGTCCGGACAAATTCGATATTCATGACCGAGGGTACATTGCCCATTTGCATCCGCTCGAGCTCTGGCTCGTCTCGTACCTGGAAGAACATCCCGGGGCTTCGTGGTCCGACGTCGTGGAGCAAAGCACGGCGGCCCGCGTCGACGCGTACAAGTGGTTATTCACCACCAAGAGCCTTGACAAGCAGAACACCCGCATCCAGATCATGCTCGAAGACGATACGTTCCGGCTGATTCATAAGGCCTGGCGCCGGCTTGGCTACCCGTTCGAGTCCCTGGTTCCCTCGTACGCAACCTCCATCGGGAGCTCGGGGGATCGTCCGGCCGCGCTGGCCGAGCTCATGGGCATCCTGGTTCACGACGGTGTGCGCGTGCCGTCCGGCCGCCTGGGTCAGCTCGATTTCGCGCGCGGAACCCCGTTCGAGACCGTGCTCGATCCCGAGCGCGTGGCCGGGCAACGTGTGCTTCCGGTCGAGATCGCACGCACGGTCAAAGCGGCGCTCGAGGATGTGGTCCAGAACGGAACCGCACGACGCGTTCGGGGCGCGTTCGTCCTGTCGGACGGTACGCGGCTCCCGATCGGGGGCAAGACCGGAACCGGAGATCATCGCTTCGATACGTTCGATCGCCGAGGGCTGTTGATCGAATCGCGGGTGGTGAACCGCGCGGGAACGTTCGTGTTCTTCATCGGCGACCGCTACTTTGGGACGGTGACCGCCTACGTGCCCGGCGCCCGGGCGGCGGACTATCACTTCACCAGCGCGCTCAGCGTACAGATCCTGGCCAAGCTGGCTCCGGAACTCTTGCCGATGATGGAGAAGCGGGGATTTACGAAACCGGAAGGATCGTGAACCGTGTTTCCGGCGGCACGGACCGATAGAGCATGTCGGACTCGGGGCGGGGGAGATAGAGTCGGATCCGGACCGCGTCGTTTTTCGTGGAGACAAGGGCCTTCATCGAATCCGAAAACTGCTGGCCCAAGCTTTTGAAAAATCCAGGGCGCGTCACCGTGGTGTCCGTGACCCCGTGCACCTCCACCGCCATCCCGCCCGTATAGCGAATCCGCCATACCTCCGGGGCGGGAAAGGCTTCTTCCGGCGTCGGCGGCACCAGGTACTCGTCTCGTTGCGTTTTGTAGTTCTGGGACGAGGCGTCAAGCTCGGGCGCATTGGACTCGCGAGGCGGCTCGAGCGCTCCGGACGACCAGACCCGCTCCGCCCAGTCCTTGGGCGCGGCACCCTTGCCCAAAAACCCGCGCCGCGTTCCGACTTCCACGTCGAGCAGATTACGCTCGAAGAGCAGGTTCCCCTGATACATGAATCGGAGCACTCGACGCACGGGATCGAGCGTGTAGTAGAAGGTGTCTCCGGTGGCAAGGTCGAGCTGACGCCGTAATTGCGCGTTGGCGGAGGCGAGCTGGGTGGTGCTCCCTCCGGCCGGGGGTTTGTCCTTGGTGGCAGGTGCTTTCCCGGACTTGGCCGCCCCCAGAAGGGCGAGAACCAGACCCAGGGAAACGAGCCCGTCAATAAATGATGACCGGCGTCCCGATCTTGCTCGCCGCATATACCGCTCTCAAATCGTCACGACCCAAGCGCACGCAGCCGTGCGTCACGCTGCGTCCGAGGAGTCGTTCGTAAAGGGTTCCGTGAATGAGATACCCATGACCGAGATGAAGTCCGTACTCGCCCATCATGTCCGGTTCCATCCGGAGTCTGGGATCCGAGGGCACCGGCTCCTGTTCCTCGACGAATGCCCAATCGGGCTTCTTCCACACTGGATCCTCGACCTTCTGCAGCACGCGGAACATGCCGCGCGGCGTATCGAACTGCCACTCGCGACCCTTCTCGCCCCCTTCTTTGAGCCGGATGCCCGAGCCAGTGGAACATTTCGCTTCCCGGACAACGGTGTCGCGGGTCCTGAGCACGAGGCGATTGTTGGTCACGTCGATGACGATGTAGTTGCCGGCGATGAGCTTCTTGTTCAAGGAGGTCTTGAGCTGGCGTTGTTCTTTTTGAAGGGTGGCCGGGGCAACCTTCCCCGCGCCCTTGGGGGAACGCAACGAAGCCGCCTCGACCTTGGCCGGACGCTCGTAGTTGAACCCCGTCGTCCAGAACAAACCCAGAAACGCAATGATGAGGAGCGACACGCCAATCCGCACCGAGCGTCGGGCGGGGAGCGTGACGAGTGCCTGCCGGAACGACATGCGTCGCCGCTTGCGAATGCGTTCTCTCAAGGATGATGGCGTCTGGGCAAAATCGGTCATGTTATTGAGGTGGTGCGCTCAGGCGGCGGGCCAGATCCGAGAACTTCCCGGACCCTCCGTCGCCACCCACGATAGTCACCGGCGTTCCCACGGACACGCGGGAAAAGAGATCGTCGAGATCGCGGTTGGACAGGGCCACACACCCATAGGTCCAGTCCTGGCCGCGTCCTCCTTCGCCATGAATTTCAATCAAACTTCCCAGACCCAGGCCGTGCGACGCCTGTCCCTTGCTCTTGGCCTGGGCCAGACGCTTACGATCGGCTTCGTTGGGGTAGTTGAGCACGAGTGCCTTGTAGTACTTGGAATCGCCTCGGCCCTTTTTTTGCGTGATGCGGTAACGCCCTTCCGGAGTCGCGCGATCGCCGGCATACATCTTCGTGGAGAGACGGTTACGCCCCATATCCGCGGAGTAGCTCTTGCGCACGCGCCCCGACTGGTACAGATCGACTCGGTTCTTTTCCTTGATCACGATGATGGCCGCGCTCTGGTTGGAGCGGGATTCGGACAGGGTCTGGTTGACCCAATTGCGCCATTGCCGCACGAGATCGGAGTCCAGATACCGTGAAGCCGCGGTTCCCGTTGCATTCAGGACCCAGCTCGCATCGGCCTGCGATGCTTTGGCTTTGTCGTAGGCGACGTCGTACTGGCCCTTTCGGGTATAAAGAGTGGCTTCGCTGAGCGACATGCGAGACTGCTGAAGCCGCATGCGAGGAATGAACCCTACCGGGACCATCCGAATGCTGTTCTCGGCCTCGTGGACCACGTCTTGGGCGAGATGAATCATTTCGGCGGCCCGGGAAGCCATACTCAGGCGCGCGGTCTTTCCTTCCCGGACGGCGCGATAGGCATTCTGGGTGGCGCAGTAGAACTGATCCTCGACGAGGGCGTAATTCCGGAAGGGGATCGGCAGGCCGCGCTGGCGCAAGCCTTCGTCGACGCCGGACTTGAACGCGTTGACCGCCGACGCATAACGCTCGGGGGCCCAGTGGTCGGCCTCGTCGCGTCGGGCCGATTCGATGGCACGGTTGGCGATGTCCCGTTCGATGTGGGGATAACGGGCTCGTCCGGTCCAAAGGGGAAGGGCGAACGAGAGGCCAACCAAGAGGACGAGGCCAAGCACGGAGAAGGCGAAGATCCGGCGCCGCGACCAAGTCGCGGCCCGGAATATCCGCCATCTCCGTACCGATAAGCCTCTAGCCTTTCCGTAGCCCTTCAACGGGAAAGGCCGGGGCAACTTAGTGGCGGCCTCGAGCCATCTCCCTGGCCTGGGTAATCGATGCCTGAATAGACTGAGCCGACGAACGGGCTGCATCTGCTTTCGCTTTGGCCTCATTGTATTGTTCGGCCGCAAATGCACTGTCCGCCTCACTCAAGTTCATCATGATTGTGGCCATATCCTGCTTCATGGCCTGGATGTCGGTCATGCTGCCCTTACCGACCGGAGCGTGCTCCAGCATGGTCCGGGTGCTGTCCGCGATCGCCTTCGCATCGTTGATGGCCATCGATGCCTCGTCGCGGGCGCGCGCTTTGCCTTCTTGGGCCGCGTTCTTGGCCGAGTCGGCCGCCGCTTGAGCCGCAGACGCCATCTCCTTGGTCTTACCATACGACCGGAAGAGGGCGAACTTGCCTTGCTGCGCCTTCATCTCTTCATCGAGGGCAGCCATCTGCTGCTCGGCATTGGCCATCGCGTCCTTCGCGTAGGTGCCGGCTTCGGCATCCTGAGCCGCTTTCAAGGACGCGCGGGCCGACTCGACCTGATCTTGGGGCGGCTTGGCGCAGCTCGCGACCAAGACCAGCATCATGACCAGGGACAACGCTAATAACAGCCGTGTTCTCATTCTACTTCTCCATCTCCCATCCAGTCCGTTTTGCGGACTGGGGAATCGCGCTAGCCCGGCGACCCGTCCTAAATTTCCAAGGCCCGCACGAGAGCGCAGGTAGGCCCCGCCCATCATCGGGAGGAAGCCGCGGAGCCAAGCACTCCGCAACACATTGGGGATCCTACCGTTACCCTAGGCAAGGGACAAGATGCCCCCCTCTCACAACCGGCCGAGAACATTACGCAGGCCTTTCCCCAAAAGGCAAGCCCCCCCCAGGCTAATTAAGACTTGGGGGAATCGGGGGAATCCTTACCCGAAAGGCCGTTTCTGGAGAGGGAGCGGAGGCGGACCACGGTGGAGAGGACGGGGCGCAGAAACCCCTCCGCAGTGGGGCGGAGGCCGGTGAACCGAAAGGAGGGGAGCTCCACAAGCGGTTCCCGGCCGACCCGGAGCCGCGTGATATGGACCCAGGCGGCCAGGCGCGCCACCCCAGAAGCGGCAAAAATGGCCAGGTAACCGGAGTGTTCCGGCCCCACATGACCCAGGAGGGCCCCGCCCAGGAGCGAGCCCCCTACGGTGGCCGCTGCCCCGGCCAGGTTGTAGGCGGTGAGGAGGCTCGTCCGCTCGCTGGCCTTGATGGTGTCGAAAAACAGGAGAAACGACGCGAACTCGTGACCGGCCCACATGCAGCCGGCAAACACCTGCAAGACCACGAGCCCGTAAAACGAAGGGGTGAAAAGCCAGAGAAACGGAATGAGCACGATTCCGGCCGCAGAGATCCGCAACACGCGAAGGGCCCCCAACCGGCGGGTGATGCCGGCCAGATAGGTGAGCGCCAGCACCTTGGCCGCGAAGGATGCTCCAATGAGGAGCATGTAACGTGTGTACGAAAAGTGAAGGTGTTCGAGCAGGTAGGGCGTGAAATAGGGACTGGCCAGAGCGACGGTAGCCGTCATGAAGGCCAGATAAACGAGCAGATGTCCTTCCGGTCCCCGCCGGACACGGCGCCAGAGATCGCGGCCAGTGAGGCGGCCCTCACCGGGCGTGGGTGGAACGGGCTCGCTCTGCAGGGTGAGGAGCCGCGCGGAAACCGTTCGCGCCACGGCCCCGATCACGAACAAGAGCACGAACCCCAACAGCGGGTGACCGAGATGCTTCGCCGCGTCGAGAATGACGCCACCCAGGAACAGGCCCGCCATCACTCCCACTTGAGTGGCCCGGCTTCGACGCGAAAAGAATCGCGCTCGAATGCGCTTGGGCACGAGCTGGTCCATCCAAGGATTCCAGGCCGGTCCCGCGCCCATGCCCGCGCCCCAGTACACGCCCGCGGCGAGATACACGACCACCGACGGTGCACCCAACAGCGCGGCGGCCAAGAGCGGCACGAAGGTGAGGGTCTGGGTGTACGCGCACGCTGACGCCCAGGTGCGCCGCGACCGCAGGCGGTCGACACCATAGGGGGTGACGAGCTGGAGTATGCCTCCGGCCAGGAGCGGCAAGGTCGCGATCAGGCCCGATCCGACTTCGCCCATGCCAAGCGCGAGGGCAAAGGCAGGGAAATAGGTCTCCCCGATCCCCACCATCACGCTCCAGGCTACGCCTTCCCCATAGACGCGGCGAAGGTCGCGCCGCAACGGGGACGGTGCACGCCTCATGCGCAAAAAATCGACACCCAGGGGCTCGATCTTGACCCGGACGTCGATATCAGGCTCTGGCGTCCTCTTCCGGTATCGGCCGATTGCCGAGGATCTCTTCGATGCGCGCCATCATCCGGGGGTCCAGGCGGGGGACGATCTCGAGCGCTCTCATGTTTTCGGTGACCTGTTCGGGTCGGGAGGCCCCCGTGATCACCGAGCTCACGTTCGGATTGACGAGACACCAAGCCAATGCAAGCTGGGCCATCGAGGCGTGGAGCTCCTTCGCCACCGGCTCCAACCGCTTGACGATGGCCAGATGCGTCCGGCCTTCGGGGCTGTCGATCATCGATCGCAACCAGCCGTAGTTCTCTAGCGCGAGCCGCGAATCCTTGGGAACGCCCTCCGAATACTTTCCGGTCAGCAATCCACTGGCCAGCGGACTCCAGATCGTGGTCCCCAAGCCGACGTCCGCGAACAGTCCGAGATACTCCTTCTCCATGCGCTCGCGATGAAACATGTTGTACTGCGGTTGTTCCATGGTCGGCGGCACGAGATGCTCCTGCCGGGCGATGGCGTAGGCACTTCGGATCCGATCCGCCGACCACTCGCTCGTCCCCCAGTAAAGCGCCTTGCCTTGATCGACCAGATGGCTCATCGCCCGCACCGTCTCTTCAACCGGCGTGTGAAGGTCGGGCCGGTGACAATAGAGGAGGTCGACATAGTCGAGACCCAAGCGTTCCAGGGACGCGTTCACGCCTTCGAGCACGTGCTTGCGGGAGAGACCGCGGTCGTTGGGTCCCTGACCTCCCCAGAAGACCTTGGTCGATATGACGAGATCGGAGCGCTTCCAGCCCGCGCGATGGAGCACTCGGCCCATGATGCGCTCGGCATCGCCGTAAGCGTACGCCTCCGCGTTGTCGAAGAAGTTCGCGCCCGCTTCGAAGGCTGCCTTCATGCAGGCATACGCGCGATCCTCATCCAGCTGGTTGGAAAATGTAACCCAGGCTCCGAATGAGAGTGCCGAAACGCGGAGCCCGGACGCGCCGAGCGATCGATATTCCATGACGTCACCTCGATGGACGGAGAAAAATACCACAGCGCCGGCACCCTCGCTCTGCCCCAGTCCCATGTGACACAATAACGCGCGCCATGTCCGATCTCGTCTATCAGGATCCATTTCCCCAAGTCGACGATGCGACGCCGTATCGCTTGCTGACCGGCGAACACGTGTCGGTGGGCCGGTTCGAGAGCGAGGAGATCCTCAAGATCGAGCCCACGGCGCTGATCAAGGTCGCCCGCGAAGCCATGCGCGACGCCGCGTTTCTCATGCGCACCCCTCACCTGGAGCAGCTCGCCGCTATTTTCGATGACCCGGAGTCGAGCGAGAACGACCGGCGCGTCGCCTTGGCGCTTCTCAAAAATGCCGAGGTGGCCGCCCGCGGAGTGCTTCCGTTCTGCCAGGACACCGGGACCGCGGTCGTGTTCGCGAAAAAAGGACAGCGGGTTTGGACCGGGGTACGGGATGAGGCCTATCTCACCCAGGGCATTTACGAGATTTATCGCGACGAAAACCTGCGGTATTCACAAACCGTTCCGCTCTCCATGTTCGAGGAGAAGAATTCGGGCAACAACCTTCCCGCCCAGATCGACATCACGGCCGGCGATGGCGCGACGTATCAGTTCTTGTTCCTGGCCAAAGGCGGCGGATCGGCGAACAAGTCATTTTTGTTCCAGGAAACAAAAGCGCTTCTCAACCCGACGAGCTTGAACGCGTTTTTGATCGAGAAAATGCGGCTCCTGGGGACGGCGGCCTGCCCGCCCTATCACCTGGCCGTGGTCATCGGCGGGACCTCGGCCGAGACGGTGATGAAAGTGTTGAAGCTGGCTTCCGCCCATTACTTCGATGGCTTGCCCGCGTCGGGCGACAGGTACGGCCGGGCGTTTCGCGATCACGAGCAGGAAGCAGAGATCATGCGACACGCGGCCGCGCTCGGCATCGGCGCTCAGTTCGGCGGTAAGTATTTCGCGCTCGACGCTCGGGTCATCCGCCTCCCCCGTCACGGCGCGTCGTGCCCGGTGGCAATCGGCGTGTCCTGCTCCGCGCATCGCAACGTGCGGGCGAAAATCGATCGAGAGGGGATTTGGGTCGAGGTCATGGACCGGAACCCAGGGCGGTTCATTCCACTGGAGTATCGGAATGTCGAGGACAATGGCGCGGTTCGCGTCGACTTGAATCAGCCGATGGAACAGGTGGTCGCCGAGCTCTCACGCTATCCGGTTACCACGCGTCTCGCCCTGTCCGGAACCTTGGTCGTGGCGCGAGACTTGGCCCATGCCAAGCTCAAAGAGCGCCTCGATCGCGGCGAGGGACTTCCCGATTACGTGAAAAACCATCCCATTTACTACGCCGGGCCCGCCAAAACCCCCGCCGGGTATGCCTCGGGTTCATTTGGGCCGACTACGGCCGGGCGTATGGACAGCTACGTCGACCTCTTCATGTCGCAGGGCGCATCACGCGTGATGATTGCAAAGGGAAATCGCAGTCCCAAGGTTGCGGACGCGTGTCGCAAGTACGGCGGTTTTTACCTGGGATCGATCGGCGGGCCCGCGGCGATTCTGGCCGAGGAGAACATCAGGAAGATCGAAGTGCTCGAGTATCCCGAGCTCGGCATGGAAGCGGTGTACCGCATCGAGGTCGTGGATTTTCCCGCATTCATCCTGATCGATGATAAGGGGAACGATTTTTTTGCTCCTAGACGCGGTTGATGTGATCGAGAATGAACGAGCCGTCTCAGGCGACGTCCTCGCAAGTGCTCACTGCCACGCCGAGCTCACCCGGTGCTGCGGGGTGTCGCCTTCGCCGGCTCATTTCATTCTCGATCACATCAACCGCGTGAGGAGAGAAGGGTCCACAGGCCAACGATGATGAACCCGGTGCCGGCGATCCAGCGGAGCGTGCGCTCGCTGACGTGCCTCCCGATGAACCCGCCCGCCAGGACGCCGATGAGCGAGGTGAGCACGAGGGCCAGCGCCGCGGCGGCGAAGACGAGCGTCTTGGACGTCTTCACGTCCGACGCATAGAGCAACGTCGCCAGTTGGGTCTTGTCGCCGAGCTCGGCCACGAAGATTGTGGCGAACACGGTGAAGAAGGTTTTCCAGGCCACGGAAGTCCTCCGAGGTTTCGAGGAGACGAGGGACATGAATGACCAGAGCGTACAAGAGCGATACGCACCGGAAAACACTTGCTTCGGCTGCGGCCCCGCCAATTCAAAAGGCCTCCGCATTCGCAGCTTCCTGGAGGGGGACACGCTGGTCGCCGAGTGGACCCCGGAAACCCACCACGAGGCGTTCCCCGGATCGTTAAATGGAGGGATCGTCGGGGCGCTTCTCGATTGCCACTCGAACTGGTGTGCGGCCCTCCATCTCATGAAGCGACGAGGCCTGGACGCTCCGCCTTCCACCGTCACCGCGGAGTACACGGTCAAGATGCTCGCCCCCACGTCCAGCCGCGCGCCCCTGCGCTTACGGGCGCAAGTCGTGGAGTCGAGCGATCGCAAGGCGGTGGTGGAAGCGACGCTGGAAAGCGGCGGAAACGTGACCGCCACGTGTCGAGGCGTGTTTGTGGCCGTCGAACCGGGGCACCCGGCCTACCACCGCTGGTAAGCTTCGTAATGGAACGAGGCGCCCAGAGTGGGCGCCTCGCTCGTTTTCCCCGGGAAGCGAAGAGCTATACCGCCTCGCTTACCACTTCTTCTTCTTGTGTGACTTTTCGGATTTCTCGCGCTCCGCAACCAAGCCATTGGGAACGGACGAGATGGTGGTGCTGCGCCAGGGACCCCTGATGCTGGACGAGATCTGCCAGGAGCTACCGCTTCTACGGTAGTAGCGGCTGTCCCGATAGTAACAACCACGATGTCCCACTACCGTGTAGACGCCGAGTCCGTTGTCGTACACGAGATCGCAGTTCTGGTGCTTGGCGCGATAGCCATGGGCGGGTGCGTGCGGCGGCGGCCCGTGCTTTGCGGACGACTCCACAACTACACCGCGATCCACGACCACGACTGTACCCGTGCGCCGGGAGGAGCAGCCGAACACCGACAGAAGTGTGGCGACTCCCGCGAGAATGACGAGGCATCGAAGAGATCGCATGGAACTCCTCTCAGGGGCTAAAGACCCATCTCCACAACCCTGGAGGAAAGGATCGGCTTCGCCCGGCGCCATTTAACCCCGGTGCGCCACGACAGGACCCCGGATGGGTGAGGACCCCATGCGTTCATGCGATTGTGGGAGGGGAACTTAGCGGGTAAGGACGAGCGGCTCTACGCGGGTCTGGCCGTCCACCCGGAGGCGGGCGAAATACACGCCGGGAGCGACGCCCGTGCCATTCTGGTTGGTGCCGCTCCAGGGGGAGATGTGCACTCCCGCGCCGAGCACCGCATCCACCAGCCGTGCCACTACGCGCCCCGCCGTATCGTGAATGGTCAACGTGACTCGACCTGTGCGCGGTATGCGATAACTGAGCGACGTGGAGAGCGTGAACGGGTTGGGTGCCCCGAAGAACCTCGCTCCCGCGTTCGCATCCTCCACGCCGTTCGTGATCTGCGGGTAATAGAAGGGACCAACGTCGGCGCGCGTCCCGTCGGGATCCCTGGGCGAGCCGGGGTCGCCGGCGTCGATGGCGGGGGAGTTTGTGGTGAGAGCCCAGTCTTGGCGGTTCGCATCCATGAAGGCGGGATCAACGTCCTGGTTACCGTCGATCGAATCGTCGGGGCTCAACTCGTTCGCTTCATGCGCGGAGATGTCTCCCGGGCCAGGTGCCACGAGCAACGCCGCGCGGACGTTGTCGAAGAAGATGTTGTAGGTGATGATCGGACGCGCGCCATTCACTGCGCAAATACCGCGTCCTCGAACTCCATCGATCCCGTTGGCGAAGAAAATGTTGTTGCGGATCACGACCGTGCTCGTGTTGAGGTGCAGCCCGTTCGAATCCCCGCGGCCGATCAGGTTGTGTTCGACGATGCCGCCTGCGTTCATGAACTGAAGCCCGTGCGGATCGCCGCCCGACTCGGGAACAAGGTCGAAGTTGCCCCAGAACACATTGTGATGCAGATGAGGCAGGGCCCCTTCGCCGATCAACGCTGCCGAGCCGACATTTGAGGCTCCGTTTTGCAGAACGAGATTGTGATCGATTTCGGGAGCGGTGTTGTCCCAGACCACGAGCCCACCGCCTTGGCTCGACCGCCCGCCCGTGATCGTGAAGCCCGAGAGACGCGGAGACGCTCCCTTCAAAATGACCACCGATGAGGTGCCCTCCGCGTCCAAAATAGAAATGCCCATGCCTGAACCGCACAGCGTGACGTTATGCAGGATCTCGAGCGGAAATGACTCCCCGTTGGCACTTGGAGCGTAAGTCCCCGGGGCCACACTGATCACGTCTCCGTCCACACTCGAGGCCAACGCGAGGGTGATGCTCGCCACATCCTGAGGCACTCGATATGAGGCTGCCTCGCCTGAGACGGCCACCAGAAGGCATCCGGTGCTCACGTACCAAATTGGACGCATCCGGTCTCCCATATTTGCGTGTTTCCACCCGCTCTGGAGCGTTGCCTCTACCGATTACGAAAAAGGGTGGTGCGATGTGACCAGGCGCGGAAAGTGCTCGTCTTACCTTGAATGCGCTCGCGAAAGACGTCATAATATTGGTCGACATTCGGGGGGGATTTCGCCAGGGACTTCGTCAGGGATTCCCTTCAGGGTGGATGCATGCAAAAACTATTATTGATATTGATTTTGATCCTGGCGAGCGGATCCAAACCCGCCGAAGCTGTCCTCGTACAAGCGGACGTCACCCTCTTGCGCCTTGACGCCCAAACCGTGCGGTTGCAGGTGGCCGGGGTTGGCGTGTTCGCCCAAGGGGATCTCTACCAACTGTTCGGTATTCCTCCGACCAGCCCGTTCGGCGACCCGGTATACGTGGGCCGCTACGGTGATCCGTTCTCTGTTCTTGCCGGCGACTTCGGTACCCCGATCGGGTACGAGGGGAACGTGCAGAGTGTAGGCCCGGGCGAAGTTCAGGCTTTGGGGTTGGACTACGCGATCGACATTCTGTCGCCCCCTTGGGAGGGTTTTGTCGCTCTCGATTTCCATGCCGGACAAGACTATTTCTACGAGTATCTTCTCCCTAACGGCAGTCCCTTCCGCGACATTGCTGGCCGGGTCGAGGGGGACCTTCATTTCATCGGCCAGTTGCCGACCACGGTCGGTGGGAGCACGGAATTGCTGGTCACCCCGGAGCCCCGCACGGTAGAGCTCCTGGCCACCGCCCTCCTCTTTTTCGGCCTGTTGGCCCGCCCCGCCCGGCGCCGCTCTACCCCATAACGAAAGCCGTGTATCCTCGTTCGGCCCTGGGCCTGTAGCTCAGCTGGTTAGAGCAGTCGGCTCATAACCGACTGGTCCCCGGTTCAAGTCCGGGCGGGCCCACCAGTTGTTGACGGGGGAGAGTCGGAAGCTCAAACTTTCCCGACCTCAGCCCCATACCGAGGAGGAATGTTCCGTGACTTGGCGCAAATGGACCCCCACCATGGTCGCCGTGTCGGTGCTCTTGGCTGCATCCCAGGGCCTCGCTTCCACCACCTTTCAGGTGAGCAACAACGGCCAGACCAGCTATCGCATCGACGGGGCAACTAATCCCACTCTGAATCTCATCCGTGGACAGACGTATATCTTCAACATCAATGCGTCCGGCCACCCCTTCTTCATCAAGACCGTCAATAGTGCCGGTACCGCCAACGCGTTCAACACCGGCGTGACGGGAAACGGCACTGACGTGGGGACGCTCACCTTTGTCGTTCCGATGAGTGCACCCGCCTCGCTTCATTACAACTGCGAGTTTCACCCGAGCATGAACGGCAGCATCAACGTGGCGGACCCCGTCCCGGTGGAGCACGGTACGTGGGGCAAGATCAAGCACCGTTATTTGCGTTAGCCAAGCGCGCGTTGAACCGGCCCAGGGGCCGACAGGACGAACCATGCGGTGGATGGGCTGGACACTCTTCGTCCTCGCGGTAGCGGTCGCGGTCAGCCTCACGGGGTGCGGCGAGAAGTCCAAGGAAACAAGCGTCGCCTCTGGCGGTATCGGCGATCCGGAAAAGGGCCGCCGCGTGTACATGGCGACGTGCATCTCGTGTCACAATCCCGATCCATCAAAAGACGGACCCATTGGGCCCGCGATCAAGGGATCCTCCCGGGAATTGATCGAAGCCCGGGTTCTCTATCAGTCCTATCCGCCAGGCTACACGCCGAAACGCAAGACCGCCCTCATGCCCAAACAGCCGCAGCTGGCCAAGGATATTTCTAATCTCGCCGCTTATTTGGCTCCTTGAGCGGGCAGGGCGAGCAGGGAATCGATAACCGCCCCAATGGCGCCAGCCGGCGGTGCGCCGATCCATCGGCGAATCCACCGCCCATTCGAATCGATGAGACAGGCCGTAGGAACAGCCTTGACCCGATACGCCTGCCAGGCCGGGCTCTCTTTCGCATCCATCGCCACGCGATACTCGGAGCCATGCTTGGTTACATATCGTCGGACCGCCTCTGGAGTCTCATCGATCGAAATGCCCAGAACGACGAGCTTCCCTTCATATCGTTTCTGAAGAGCGGCGAGCTCGGGCATGGTCTTGATGCACGGTTTGCACCAGGTGGCCCAGAAGTCGAGAAGAAGAATCCGATTCTTGAAGCTGTTTTGATCGAGAAGATTGCCATCCAGATCGCGAACGGAAAACACCGGTGCGGGAGAGGGAAGTATCAGGGGAATAAACCCGGTCGGATCCGATTCGAAGGCCTTTTTGCAGTCATGCGAACAGAAGTAATACGGAGTTCCGTCGAAGACCGTACTCGCCTTGACCTTCTCCGGCGAGCTGCCTTCACCTCGCATGAAACATACGGCACAGACGGCTTTCTCAGGGGGCGGGGCAATGATCTCTGGCCCGCCCCGGAGAGTATCCGGCTGGGCCGCGAACAGGGACCCCGCAGCCAGTAACAGCGATAAAACAGCGAACATGACGTCTCCCACAAAGAGGGGTCTTAAAATCCAAACGAGGCGGTCACTCCAGACGTTTCGTACCATACCCAGAGCAAGCCCAATCCCCAGCGCTCTCGATTAACGCCACCTACGAGGTGGCTCCGCTGGCCGTCGTACATGGGCCGGACGTAAAACCCGTCTCCCAATTCGAGGGAGGCCCCGAACGGAACGTTCCAGCCATTATCCCACTCCGAATAATTCAGGCTGACGTAGGGGGAAAGTCGAAGGGGGGCCACGTACTTGGCTACAGTGAGATAGAACGCCTGAGTTCCTTCCGGAGATCCAACGCGGTCGGAACTTGTACCTAGAAAGAGCGCCGGTCTTTGTTCGCCTTCGGTGAGCAGAAAAATCGTCGCCAAGGGCACGACCTCGTCGACCGCGGGATTGCCTTCAATCCCGATCTGAACTCGGCGATGGACGCGAACGGTTAGCGTGCCCCGCCAGCGAGGCCGATCGAGCGGAGTGTCGATATAACGCAGCGACGCCAACCACCTCGAGTTGATGCCGCTCCCCCGGAGCGGTGCACCTTCACCGGGTCAGCCGCTTCAGGTAGGGGAGACGGATACAGGCCGGGGCTCTATCCGGACGATCGTGCTGTCGCCGGACTGGGTGCTGTCGGCCCACTCCTCGGCCACCGACGAATCGGGGAGCACAAGTCCCCACAAAGCCAGCCAAAAATAACCACGTCGCATCTCGGTCAGCTTAGGGGGTCAGTGGCCTTGGGCTCAAACAGACGCTGGGGATTTAGAAGATCACCTCGATGAGCACGTACAGAATGAGGGTCAGCACGAAACCGGCCAGGATCGTGCCGCCGATCGTCTCCAAGGGCTTCTTGGCCCCGCCCTTCGTTCCCACGAGGGCGTTGACTTCCACGAGCACCACGACCAGGGCGAGGCAGAGAAGCATCGCCATCTTCGCCCCTGCGGTTGCGCCGGAGAACAGGGTCAAGTGACTGGCCGCCCCCATGAAGAACAACATGGGGATGGAGAGCATCGTATTGGTGCGGGAGGCGAGAAAGGCGCGCCGCCCGCGGGCGGCCGCATCGGGAATGGCCTGACCGCCCGAAGCGGTCTGTACGGCGTTGGCGATCACGACGCGTTGATTGGGCCAGATCACTCCCCACACATTGGCCCCCATGACGATGCCGAGAAGGCCGCCGGTGGTGATCAACCAGCCATAGGATGAATCGTAGAAGGCTACCCCGCCCATCTGGCTCATCCGCCCGCCGATAATGAGTATCCCGGACAGCATCGTCATCGCTGCGCTCATGCGAAACCACAGGAGCGCACGCGGGACGAGCTTCTGGATGGCCCCGCTTCGCACTCCCGGATCCGTTTCGGCGAAGAACGGCACCTGCACGAAATTGAAGTAATAGAGAAGACCGATCCAGGTCACGCCGGCCAGAAAGTGGATCCAGCGCAGCAGAAACAGTAACCCCTCGACGCTCAGGATGTGCACGTCCGTCCTCCTTCACGAGCCGCACTCAACCATCATGCGGCATGTGGTTCTTCGTTTCGTCCTATGGAAACGAGCCGAGCGAGAATAGGAAGGGGCTTCCGGAGTGTCAACCCGCTCAGGTTGCCAGGTCCGAGAGCGCGTGGTAGCATTCTCGGCCCTGAATCGTGGCCAAGAACACGCCATGGCGTACACACTCCGCGGTTCGAGGAGGAGCTCATTGAGGGCGAATAGCTCAGCTGGCAGAGCACGTGCCTCACATGCACGGGGTCGGAGGTTCAAGTCCTCTTTCGCCCACCATTCCCTCTCCACGACGGAGAGCGGCAGAGGACCGGGGCGCCCCCGAGCTCGGATCCTCCGGCAGAAGCCAGAGGGTGGCCGGGCGGCGCGCACGACGTGTGCCTTAGGGCACACGTTTTTTTATGCCCTCGGGCATGACCGAGGTCCCCTCGCCTCCGGCCGGCCTCTAGCTCGTATCGCGCAAGAAAGGACGGTTGCGTGAGCATTGCCGCCACGTTGGATATCCTGTGGGCCCTGCAACTCGCCGATGATGGACTCCGAACGTTGCACGCTGAGCTGGAAGAGCTGCCTCGCCGCATCCTTGCCCTGCAGCAGGACGTGGCCGCGGTCAAGGCCCAGGTCGACGCGGTAGAGAAGGCTCTCGAAGCCATCCGCAAGCGGCGGCGGGACGTGGAACGCGACATCGCGACCACGGACCAGAACGTGATCAAGTTCGAAACAGATAAGACCAAAGTCAAGACGAACGAGGAATTCTGGGCTCTCAATAACCAGATTGCCGGAGAAAAGAAAAAGAAATCGGATCTGGAGGACCAGGTGCTCCTACTTTTTGATGAAGAAGAAGGAGCGGCACAGAAGACAAAGCGACTGAAGGACGAGCTGGCGGTCCTCACCCGCAAGGCCGGTGAGCAGGAAAAGGAAATGAACGATCGGGCAGTCGAAGACAAACGCCGGTTGGACGAACTGGCCAAGGAGCGAATCGAGCTGGTCAAGAAACTGGACGCGAAGCTCTTGGGACGCTACGAGGCGATTCGGTCCCGCAAGGCCGGAACAGCCGTGGTCTCCGTCTCGCGCGGTTCGTGCGGCGGTTGCCACACGCAGCAGCCCCCGCAGAAAGTGAACGAGATCCGCAAGCTGGATGCCCTTCACGTCTGTGATTTTTGCGGTCGGTTCCTGCTCTGGATCCCCGAGGAGGCTCCGGCGGCTTGATCGCCCCGCTTTACCGCGTGCGCACCGATGGGGCCTCGCGCGGGAATCCCGGCCCGGCGGCGATCGGCGTCGCGATCGAAGATGCCGAGGGACTGGAAGTCGCCTCCCACTCCGAGGCGATCGGCACCACGACCAACAACGTCGCCGAATACCGCGCCGTGGTGCAGGGTCTCCACATGCTGGACCAACTGGGCGCGCGCCGAGCCGAGTTCCTGCTCGACTCGGAGCTCGTGGTGCGCCAGTTGAACGGCCAGTACCGGGTCAGGGACCCGAAGATGGCGGCGCTCTACGCCGAGGTCCGCCGCCTTGCCGCCCGATTGGGTGAAATCACCTTCCGGCACATCCCTCGCCGTGAGAATGAGCGGGCGGACGGGCTGGCCAACGAAGCCCTGGATCGAGCCCGCCGGGATTAACCCTCGGACATTGGCGGTAACCCTCCACCCCTCTATAATCGGACCGGAGCCGCCTGGCTCACGCGGAACGAGATTTCCAGATGGTCGCGGCTCCTCAAGGGGAGCCGAGGAAAGTCCGAACTCCAGAGGGTAGGGCGCTGGGTAACCCCCAGCGGGAGCGATCCCAGGGACAGTGCCACAGAGAATAGACCGCCTTCGGAACTCGTTCCGAGGGTAAGGGTGAAACGGTGAGGTAAGAGCTCACCAGCGCCGGAGGCGACTCCGGCGGCTCGGTAAACCCCGCCTGGAGCAAGACCAAATAGGAGGGGAGAGGTGACCCGCCTCGTTAGCACCCTCGGGTAGGTCGCTTGAGGGGCGCGGAGACGCGCCTCCCAGATAAATGACCATCACGGCGAGGGTTCTTCGGAACCGTGGCCGGACAGAAATCGGCTTATGGGAATCTCGTCCGCGACATTCTTATCGACCACGGGGCGGGGGAGACGCCATGGCGTCTCCCCCCGCCGTATTTTGGTCCCCATTCTTCTTTGCCTGGCCGGCCTGGCCCTGGCTCTCCCCGCTCACGCGCAGGGGGGCGGCTTCGGCCAGAACAAGATCCAGTACACCGATTTCAAGTGGCGTGTACTGGCCAGCAAACATTTCGATCTCTACTACTATCCGGAAGAAGACACGCTCGCTCACACCGCCCTTCGTATCGCCGAAGAAGCCTATGACGGTCTTTCGACGCGGATGCGGCATGAAGTAACGCGGCGCATCCCCCTCATCATTTATTCCAGTCACAACGATTTCGAGCAAACCAACGTCTCACCCTCCTTCTTGCCGGAGGGTGTGGGTGGCTTCACCGAGTTTTTGAAGGGACGCGTTGCCCTGCCGTATCAGGGGTCATACAGCGAGTTCGAGCACGTGATTTGGCACGAGCTCGTGCACGTATTCCAGCTGTCACGCGTCGCCGAGGAATACCGCCTCCATTACCGGAACGCGTTCGTCACCCCGCCTTTGTGGTTCACGGAAGGGATGGCCGAGGACTGGTCGAGTAACTGGGACTCGACCGGGGAGCTCTTTTTGAGCGACATGGTGCTTCACGATCGTCTGCCCGACATTCCCGACCTCTGGCGGTACTCGGGCACGTTCGTCATCTACAAGATCGGTCAGGACCTGGTCGGATTCATCGAGAAGGTCGGGGGACCGGACGCAGTACCGGCCATCTATGACGAACTGTGGCGCGTTTCCAGTTTCGAGCAGGCGCTCGAGCGGGTGACCGGACTGTCGCTGAACGAGCTTAACGAGCGCTGGCACCTCGAGCTCAAACGACGCTATTACCCGCGTGTCCAGACCACAGAACCGATGGCCCTCGCCGCGCATCCCCTGGCCACCAAAGGCCCCAGTTTTCAAGCCGCCACCCCGCCCGATTCCGGCGTGATCGCGTCCGACACGTACTACTTCATGTCACCCCGAGACGGGTTCATGACCATTTACCAGGGCTCGACCAGAGGACGCGAAGCGGACGTGAAACGCGTGATCCGCGGCGAGCGTAATCCCGAGTTCGAATCCTTCCACGGTTTCGAGAGCCGCCTCGCGGTGAGCAAGGATGGCGTGATCGCGTTCGTGAGCAAGTATCTCGAACGAGACGGCCTCTTTCTGTACGACCTTCGTCATCACAAGCTGATCGGGAAGTGGCAGTTCAAGGATCTGGTCTCCCTGCGCTCACCGAGCTTCCGGCCCGACGGCAAGGCGGTCGTCTTTACCGGGCTACGACCGGACGGGCGGCAGGATCTATACCTCTTCGAAACCCACCGCACAGACGTGGTACCGCTCACCAACGACCGCTACATGGAAGACGACGCGACCTGGTCCCCGGATGGAACCAAGGTAGCCTTCATTTCCGACCGGGGAGCCGGCGGTGACAAAGGGGCGCGGAATGTGTTCCTCTACGATCTGGAGACCCGCCAGGTCGAGCCACTCACCCAGGGCCCCTGGCGTGACAGTGCTCCCTCCTGGGATGCCACCGGGAAACGCATCGCGTTCGCATCCGATCGCGAAGGCGTGTCGCAGATTTACGTCGCAGATTCCACGCGGAGCTCGGTGCGGGTCACGTCGGTAGTGAGCGGTGCGATGAGCCCGGTGTGGGATCCCAAGGGAAGTCACATCCTGTTTACCGGCATGTCCGACCTGGGCTTCGGGATTTACCGGAGTCCACTCAAGGCCGTAGGAGACACGCTGCCCCCGCCGGTGTCGACCGAGCCGATGTACGCCTGGGGAATTCCGGACACGAACTTGACCACCGTACCGCTCAACCCGGCGGTGTGGACGTGGAATGCCAACTCCGACACGGTGGTGGCGCGGGAATCCAATTACAGGACGCGCTACACGCTGGATTTCGCGCAAGGCGGCGTGGCCCTCGAACCCGTGCAGGGCGTCGGTGAAGGCCTGCAGCTTTTGCTTTCCGATCAGCTCGGCGATCAGCTCATCTTCTTCAATTTGTCCAACAGCGCCACCGACTTCGGCGACATTCTGGGCCGGTTCAACGTCGGTGTGTCGTATCTCAATCAGCGGCGGCGCATCCACCGCGGATTCTCTGCGTTTCATCTCGCCGGCGACTTCCTGGACGAGCGGGGGTATCAGTATTTCGAACGCCGCGTGGGAGGCGTGCTGACCGCGGTGTATCCCTATTCGCGGTTCTCCCGCATCGAAGCGGCGTTGGGGATGGTGTACTCCGATCGCAGTGCCGATTCCTTCCGTCCCGCCCGCACCGCGCCCTTGGCGGTTAACTATCTGTCTTACGTTTACGACAACGCCCTTTGGTTCTCCACCGGCCCCATGGATGGCACGAGCTATCGATTGACGCTCGGCCTCAACACGAACCTCGAAAAGGTCGAAATAGAGAACGTGTCGGCGGCCCTGGATCTACGCAAGTACTTCCGTACCAGCCTTCGCACCGCCTATGCGGCGCGGCTCCTCGCTCGCGTCGCCGAAGGAACCCTCCCGCAGCGTTTCGTGCTCGGGGGATCGTGGTCATTTCGCGGCTATCCCGAGCGTTCGCTGGTCGGCACCCGTTCGCTCCTGCTCAATCAAGAATGGCGTTTCCCGCTCCTGTCCGGAGGCATTCTGGGTTTGCCCATCGGTGCCTTGGGTCTTCCTCCCGTCCAGGGGGCGACGTTCTTCGACGTCGGGCAGTCCTGGGAAGAAGGACACCGGCCCCACGATCTTTTGGGGAGTTTCGGGTTGGGTTTCCGGATGAGCTTGGGGGGTCTGATCGTGTTGCGCTTGGATGTGGCCAAGCTCACCGATTTCCGGCGCGTGCGTCCCGGCACCGAGGTGGATTTCTTCATTGGTTACAACTATTAAACACCGGCCACGCGCGATCCATTTCGCTCTCGGCATCGCCGTGCTCTGCCTTGCCGCGTGCAGCACGCATCCCCGGTTGGAGTCGGGAGATCCGTTGATCGAGGCAGGATCTCCCGGTAAGCGCGAAGTGTGGCGGCGCGACGTCGGTCGCGCGCTCCAAATCACGCCCGTGCCCGCCGGCGGCGACTGGATCATTGCTCCCACCGAGGGTTCACTCCTGCGCTTGCGAGGAAAAGATGGTGGGGAAATGTGGCGGCGAAAGTTGCGTTCCGGTGCGGTGTCGCGACCGGTGATTTTCGGGGACATGGTGGTGGTGTCAACGGACGTGAGCCAGGCGGAAGTGCTGGGTATTTCCTTGAAGGACGGCACCGTGAAATGGAAGTGGGGACATAGCGTCGGCTATCTCGCCGCCCTGGATTCCGTGGTCGTCTTCTCGGGTCGCGGGGGTCGCGTCGTGGGCTTCGATCCGAATTCGGGCGTGGTGAAATGGGAGCTCTCACGTCCGGGTTCGGGCTGGCGTTCGCCGGCCGCCGACGTGACGCGCGGCCTCGTTTTTGTGCCCATCCGTCCCGATTCGGTGCTGGCCTTGAGCTCGGATGGAACCGTGCGCTGGATACGCAAAGTAGGGAGCTGGCCCCACGTCGTGGTCGCGCCCCAGGGTCTTATCGTGTCCACCGATGACAGCACGCTCCTGCGCCTGGATCCGGAAACCGGAGACGAACGCGCCCATCGCTCGCTGGCGGCCATGGCGGCCGGCGATCCCGTCGTTGGCGATCTGGCCATTCATCTGGCGCTGCGGAACGGCGCGCTTCTCGCCGTAGATGCCGAAACCTTCACCGATCGCTGGATCACCCGGTTCGAGCCGCCGCTCGTGAGTGCACCGCTGGTGGGTGCGGATTTCATCGCGCAGTCCGGAACGCGCGGCCGCGTTTATCTCGTGTCCATGGCCGGAGCGCCCGTCGATACGTTGCACCACCCCGAAGCGCTGGAAGCGAGCCCCGGGTTCGCCACCGAGGGTTTGGCGGTCGGCGGCGTGGGCGGGACACTGGTTCTTTTCCGAAAGCAAAGCGGATGACGCACACACGGTTCGTCGCCCTGTTTTGTGTCCTGGCGCAGCTGGGTTTGCTCCTGGCTCCCGCCTGGGCGCACGCGGAAGATGCACGACCCTTTCTTGCCGAGAGTGCCGCCGATACCACGCGAAATCCCGAGGAGGGCTGGCTGACTCCAGGTCGAAAGAGTTATCGGTGGGGGCTCATCGGTTCGGCGGTTGGGATCGGGGTCGGGGTGGGGATTGCCCTCTGGGTGAAGTCCGAAGCCGATCAGCAATACGACGCTTATCTCAAGACCGCGGATCCCGTCCAAGCCGACGAGTTTTTCAAATCGGCTCAGCAGTACGATCGGGCCGCCCTGGTCGGTTTCGGTCTGGCCGAAATTTCCTTCGTGGGCCTCGTGTACTTCCTCACCCGTGATCGCGACCGCGAAATGGTGCCGACGCGCGGCGAGCCGACGCTGCGCGTGACGCCCGACGGTCCGCAAGTCGGCTTCCGGGTGCACCCATGATCGGCACGTTGCGTCGAACGCGACGTGGCCTTGCGTTCGCGCTGTGTGTTGTCGTGATGGGTTGCGGAACCCGGGATCATGAGAATCCGTTGGACCCGCAGAACCCGAACACGAATGGCGATCCCGACTGGCTGCTCGCAATCGCGGACGACGGCGCGGTCGATCTCTCCTGGCAAGTGCCCGAGTACAACGACCTCGATGCGGTGCGACTCATCGACGTCGAGCACGATGCGGTCCTCTGGACGGGCGGGGATGGACGGCGGATCTATCGTGACGAGGGACTCGCGAACGGCGTTCTGCGGACATACCGATTGGATCTTGTGCTCAACTCCGGGACCATTCTGGATCTGCCGATCCAGCGCGCCACGCCAGGCAAGAACATTCCCTGGGTGTATGACCTGGGCCGGGGCGAGGTCGTGCGCTTGTCTCCGGACGGATTGCGCCGGCGCGACGGCTATTTCGATTCGGCCACGCTGGCCGTGGTGGCCGATCCGGACTCCGGTTTCGTGCTGGTGGTCGACTTCTTCAGCGGGCGGATCGCGCTCCTCGATCGGGAAGCGCGCGAGCGCTGGGTGAAGGAGGAGTATCGGCGACCCAACGCCGCGGCACACGTGCCCGGCGGTGGCTGGTGGGTGACCGATGGCGAGCAGGGCCTCGTGCGCCGCCTCGATGCGAACGGCGAGCCGTTGCAGGAATACAGCGACTTCAGCTTTCCCATCGATATCGGTGCAGTGGGGGACAGCCTAGCCTGGGTTGCCGACGGCACCGGCCCGGTGGGACTCCTCCGAGAGGGCGAGGGGTTCATTCAAGTCGACACCTTGGATGCGCCACGCGCCTTGGCGGTCACCCCGGATGGAGGCGCCTGGGTATCCGATCGAAACGCCTCTGCGCTCGTGCGTCTGTCCGCGAGCGGAGACGAGCTGCGCCGCGTGACCGGTTACGTCGGTGTGGACGCGCTGGCCTCGGATCCTCTGAGCAACGGCGTCTGGGTCGGTGACCGCCGGCGGCGGAGCGTGACGCTTCTCGATGCCGACGGAAACGTGGTCATGACCACCCTCGGGTTTCCCGCCGCTTCCTCGATCTCCGTAGCCCCGGATGGTTCCGAGGCGTGGATTGCCGACTCGAGCCTCGGCCGGATCGTGCGCCTTTCCCGCTCCGGACAGGTGCTGGAACGCTCCCTCGATCTCTCCAGTCCCGTGTCCGTTTCCGTCGTTTTCCGCTAGTCGTTTCCCGCCCGGCTCGTTTCTCGCCCGGCCGTGGTGGCCCGTTCACCTCGCTGCTATCATTCAAATGGATTCGTATAGCCTGGGAGCTCGTTTGCTGGGGTTGTCTCTACGGCAAGGAGGGGACCGTGGATCGACCGTGGATTTGGCCGTCCATCGAGTCGGCTGACGCGGCCGAGGGGCTGTCGCGCGCGCACGGGATGCCACGCCCGATTGCATGGGCGCTGGCGCGCCGGGGGCGCGAGGGTGCGCTCCTCGGTGAGTTCTTGAACCCAAGGCTCGATCGTCTGGCCGACCCGAGTGGGATGGTAGACATGGATCGAGCGGTGCATCGGGTGTCACGTGCGCTCGATGACGGTGAGACGCTGTTCGTTCACGGCGATTACGACGTGGACGGCATCACCGGAACGGCATTTCTCGTTCGTACGTTGCGTTCCCTGGGTGCGAAGGTGGTTCCGTTCATTCCGTCCCGGGAACAGGGCTACGGTGTGGGGGAGACAGGTCTCATGGCGGCCCGCGCCTCTGGCGCCTCGGTCGTCATCACCGTGGACACGGGAATTCGCGCCTTTGCGGCCATCGACCGCGCGCGCGAGCTCGGTCTCGACGTGGTGGTGCTGGATCATCACGAGCCGGCGGACCGTATTCCCGACGCCGCCGCGGTGGTGAACCCGCTTCGCGGCGAGGCGGATAGCCCGTTTCGGAGCCTAGCCGCGGTCGGCGTGGCGGCGAAATTCATGCATGCAATGGCCCTGGCCCGGCCCAGCGATGCGCTGCGTAGCGCCTATCGTGATGCGCTCCAGCTCGTGGCGCTGGGAACAATCGCGGACATGGTGCCGCTCACCGGCGAGAACCGGATCCTGGTGAGCCACGGTCTACGGCGGCTCTCGCGCTCGGAATGGCCCGGGGTGCGGGCGCTTCGGGCCATGGCCGGGATCAACCGAGAGCGCCTGACCGCCGACGACGTGGCCTTTTTCATTGCCCCGCGGCTCAACGCAGCGGGACGGATGGGGAATGCGGAGGATGCGCTCCGACTGCTTTTGTCTGATGACCCGCTGGAGGCGTATCGGCTGGCCGAAGGTATGGAGGAAATGAACCGCGCGCGCCGGAAGCTGGAAACATCCATGACCGCCGAAGCGATGGACGCAGTACGAATGATGGGGGAGACGCCGCCCGTTCTCGTCCTGTGGTCCGACACCTGGTCGCGCGGGCTGATCGGGGTGGTGGCAAGCCGGCTCTTGGATCGGTTCGGGCGCCCGGTCTTCATGATCGCCATGGACGGCGATTCGGGACGAGGCTCGGCGCGAAGCGTACCGGGATTTGCACTGCCGGATGCGCTGTGCGCCTGCGATGACCTCTTGCTGGAGCACGGCGGTCATGCCGAAGCAGCCGGGTTTGCGATCGCGCGTGAACACCTGGAGGCGTTTCGCGCACGACTCATCGAGCGGGCCCGGCAGGCGTCGACGAGCGAGCGCACGCGCCCGCTCGAGATCGATGCCCGGGTGGAGCTGGGGGAGATGAACCTGGAGTGCTTGAGCTGGCTAGATCGGCTCTCGCCCTTCGGGCGCGGCAACCCAGAGCCTCTCTTCGCCCTGGAGGCGGGAGTGCTGGTCGAGCCCCCGTCGATCGTGGGCAAGCAGCACTTGCGCTTCACGGTGGAACAGGGGTCCTGCCGGTTGCGGGCGATTGGGTTTCGGATGGGGAATCGCATCGCGGAGCTCGATCGCGGCCAGAAAGTGGACCTGGCGTTCCATGCCGCCAAGGATGGATGGCGAGGACGGGATTCGGTGGAACTTGTGGTGCGGGACTTGAGACTCCGCTGAACTCGAGGCAAACAAAACGAACGGAAAGGCACGGTTTGAACGCGAAGGAAGCCGATCGCTCCATACTCGCTCCACTTCTCGAGGACCTCGACCGCGTCGGCGTGGACCTCGATCAGGACGTGGTGCGTGATGCGTTCGATCTCGCCTCCGAAGCCCATCGGACGCAACGTCGCCGCTCGGGAGAGCCGTACGTCACCCATCCCGTCGAGGTGGCTCGCATCCTGGTCGAGCTTCTGGAAAAACGCACGGACAGCGTCATCCTCGCCGCCGCGTTGCTGCACGACGTGGTCGAGGACACCGGAAGCCGGCTCGATGATTTGACCGGGCGATTCGGGGAGGAAGTAGCGACCCTGGTTGACGGGGTGACGAAGATCGAAGGATTGCAGTTTTCGAGCACGGAAGCGGAGCAAGTAGAGAACTTCCGCAAGATGCTCCTCTCCATGGCTATGGATGTGCGCGTCATCCTGATCAAGCTCGCCGACCGGCTTCACAACATGCGCACCCTCGACCATTTGCCCCGGGACCGGCAGGAAGCGATCGCACGCGAGACGCGCGACATTTATGCGCCTCTCGCGCATCGCCTGGGGATCGGACGGATCAAGTGGGAGCTCGAGGACCTCGCGCTCAAGTACCTCGATCTCAAGGCCTACCGCGAGTTGGCCCGGCTCGTCACCGAAAAGCGCACGGAACGTGAAGCGGTGGTGGACGAGGTGCTGGCGCCCTTGAAGGAAGTGCTGGCCGCCGAAGGGCTGGAAGCGGAAATCAGCGGGCGGCCCAAACATTTCGACAGCATCTATCGCAAGATGAAACAGCAGAACCGTCCGCTCGACGCGATTTACGATTTGATCGGCGTGCGCATCATCACCACGTCCAAGGCGGCGTGCTACCAGGCGCTGGGGGTCGTGCACGATCTCTACAAGCCGGTGCCGGAACGATTCAAGGATTACATTGCCACCCCCAAGTCGAATCTCTACCAATCCCTGCACACAACGGTGATCGGACCCGGCGGCCGTTTCGTCGAGGTCCAGATTCGCACCCAGGACATGCACCGGATCGCGGAGTTCGGTATTGCCGCGCACTATAGCTACAAGGAGGGCCGCGCGCCGGAGCGGGAGCTGGACGAAAAGCTGGGCGGATTGGTGGGCGGCACGATGGAATGGACCGACGGCGCGGATCCCGAAGAGTACATGGACTTTCTTCGCACCTCGCTCTACCAGGACGAGGTATTTGTGTTCACGCCCAAGGGCGATCTTCGCCAGCTTCCCAAGCGCGCGACCGTGCTCGATTTCGCCTTTCTCATTCACACCCAGGTCGGAATGCACACCGTGGGCGCGCGCGTGAACGGCCGGCTGGTGCCGCTTCGGCACGAGCTTAAAAATGGGGACACGGTGGAGGTGGTGACCCAACCCTCCGCGCATCCCGCGGAGAGCTGGCTCACCATCGTCAAAACCTCTCGCGCGCGGCAGAAGATACGCCACTGGCTCAAGGAGCAACGTCGCGAGGACTCGATTGCTCTCGGCCGCGAAATGCTGGCTCGGGAGCTCAAACGCGTGCGCCGCCCGGTGTATCCCGATCGCGAGCTGGTGAACGTGGCGCAGAGCTTTGGCATCGAATCGGGCGAAGGGCTATTGGCGGCGCTTGGCCAGGGCGATCTCTCGGCCATGAGCGTGGCGCAGCGTCTTCATCCCGAGTTACGCGAAGAGCCCACGCCTCGCAAATCGCCCTTCATGCGTCTCAAGGAAATGGCGCAACGCTCTCCGGAAGGCATTCAGATCCAGGGTATGGGAAACCTGATGATTCGTCTCGCCAAGTGCTGCCAGCCCGTTCCCGGCGAGCAGATCGTCGGCATGGTAACGCGCGGCCGCGGGCTGACCGTGCACCGCGTGGATTGTCCGAATGTGTTCGAGGACCGCGTACCTGCGGAGCGGCGGGTCGAGCTCTCCTGGGACGTGCCCGACACGCGCGCATTCGTGGTCAAGCTTCTCGTCTTCGGCGACGACCGCAAGGGCATGCTCGCCGATCTTGCCCAAGCGGTTGCCGAAGCAGGGACCAACATCGTCAACGCCGACATTCGTGCGGTGGACGGTGACGCGCGGGGCACGTTCCTGGTCGAGGTGAACAACCTGAGTCACCTCCAGCACGTGATCAAGGCGATGGGCCGGGTGAAGGGGGTGCGTGCGGTCGAGCGGTCCCTGACCGGGGGCGAGGAGTGAAGCATCTCCCGCTGACGCGGGAGAGCGAGTGAGAGCGGTCGTACAGCGCGTGCGGCGTGCTTCGGTGAGCGTGTCCGGGGAGGCGCCGCGGGAGATCGGCCCGGGAATTGTGCTCTTGCTCGGTGTGGGGCGCGCGGACGGAGAGGCCGAAGTGCGCTGGATGGCCGAAAAGTGCGCCCACTTGCGCATGTTTCCCGATGACGCGGGCAAGATGAACCGAAGCCTTCTCGACGTATCCGGAGATGCACTGGTGGTGAGCCAGTTCACGCTCTATGGCGATGCGGCCAAAGGACGCCGCCCGTCGTTCATCCTAGCCGCACCTCCCGAGACGGCCGAACCGTTGTACTTGAGCGTGGCACGCCGGCTCACCGAACTGGGAGTTCGCCGCGTGGAGTTGGGCACGTTTCGCACCCATATGGTGGTGGCGCTGGAGAACGACGGTCCGGTCACGCTCTGGCTTGAAACCGAGGGCGCATGACCGGCACGCAAGCCCTCGGGGCTCGGCTCTTGGGACTGGGCAAGCGCCGGTTGATCCTGGCGTCAACCTCGCCGCGCCGCATGGAGCTCCTCGCGTCGCTCGGGGTCGTGTTCGAGGTCGCGCCGGTTGGGATTGACGAAACGATTGCGCGGGGAGAATCGGCGGAAATGGCGTGCGTGCGCCTCGCCGAGACCAAGGCCAGAGCGGTAGGGACGGGGGTGTCCGATGCCTGGGTTCTGGGCGCGGACACGATCGTGGTCCAGGATGGCATCGTCCTGGGGAAACCGCGGGACGACGCCGACGCGGCCGGCATGTTGCGGCAGCTCTCCGGGCATGCCCACGAGGTATGGACGGGGGTGGCCATTCTACGCACGGCGGACGGACGCGTGTTCCTGGGCGCCGAACGCACACGGGTTTGGTTCGACGAGCTGACCGAAGCCACGGTCGAAATTCTCGTTCGCTCGGGAGAGTGCCATGACAAGGCGGGGGCCTATGGCATTCAAGGTCTGGCGGGACTCTTCGTGTCCCGTATCGACGGCGATTACTACAATGTGATGGGACTTCCTCTGGCGCGACTCAGGCGCTTGTGCATGGAGGCATCGTGACTCGACCCCCCGGTGTGCTGGAAGCGATTTACCGTAAGCGCGCGCATGGCGGCCCCATGGATCGGCTAAGCGAAGGCAGCTTGGTAGCCGGAAAGGGACTGGAGGGCAACGCCGATCTGGGCGGGCGGCGGCAGGTCACCCTGATCGAGGCGGAAGTGTGGGAGGCGCTCGCGCGCGAGTTCGGACATCCCATCGATCCGTCGGCGCGCCGGGCGAATCTGCTCGTGCGAGGGGTCTCGCTCAAAGAAACGCAGGGGCGTGTGCTGGCCATCGGTCCTTGCTCGGTGCGTATTCTGGGTGAGACGCGGCCGTGCGAGCTCATGGATCAGGCCGAGCCCGGACTTCGAAACGCCCTGTCGCCGGACTGGAGGGCGGGTGCATTCGGCGAAGTGTTGGAAGGCGGGACCATCGCTCTCGGCGATGCCGTACTCTGGCGGGACGACACGTGATGTCATTGCCCTTCGATACCGTGCGCTGGGATAACGGCGCGATTCGTATCATCGATCAAACGCGTCTTCCCGCGTCCCTGGAGTACCTCCGTTTGACGAACGTGGAGGATCTCGCCAAGGCGATCGAAACGCTGGCGGTACGCGGCGCGCCGGCGATCGGCATTGCCGCAGCCTACGGTATGGCGCTCGCCGCCTATCACGCATCGCCCTCCCACCGAAACGAAGCCGCGCGAATGGCCCGGGAGCGGTTGGCCCGCACGCGTCCCACCGCGGTCAACTTGTTCGCGGCGCTGGATCGCCAAGCCGGGGTGTGCGACACGGTAGGGGAGGACCGTCTGCCCGAGGCGTTGCTCCGCGAAGCGGACCGGATGCTGGAGGAAGACTTGGAAACGGGCCGTCGCATTGGCGCCGCCGGTCAATCCGTGCTGCCGGATCGCCGGCCGGTACGCGTGCTCACGCATTGCAATGCCGGAGGATTGGCTACCGGCGGATGGGGAACGGCGCTGGCCCCGATCTATGCCGCGCATGCGCGCGGGATCGAGCTCGACGTGTGGGCGGATGAAACGCGGCCGCTCTGGCAAGGCCGCCGCCTCACTGCGTGGGAGCTGGCGCATGCCGGAATTCCCGTGCGGCTCCTGGTCGATGGCGCGGCAGCTTCAGCGTTGACGCGGCGCACCGTCGATCTCGTGATCGTGGGCGCGGATCGCATTGCCGCCAACGGGGACACCGCGAACAAGATCGGAACCTTGGGGGTGGCGCTCGCCGCACACGCTGCCGGTGTTCCTTTTTACGTTGCTGCTCCGGCTACGACGTTCGATTTCGAAACTGCGGATGGGAGCGGCATTCCGGTGGAAGAGCGTTCCGAAACCGAAGTCTTGGGAGACGCCCCGGCTGGCGTGCGGGGTTGGAATCCCGCCTTCGACGTTACGCCCCACCGCCTCATCACGGGCTGGATCACCGAAGCGGGCGTGCTCAGGCCTCCGTTTGATGCTTTACGAGGCAGCGAATCGAAGGCGTCTTGATCCAGGTTCACCAGTACGAGTCATCAAATGACTCCTCAAATGTTGACTTTGATTTCGGGTCTGACGAAATCTTCATTTGACGTCGGAGTTTTCTGGGTTTAGAACCGCAAATAGACACGTTTCGTATTCGTGGCACCGAGTCCTGGGGTCCGAGGGAAGCAGATTAATGGGTATTCCAGCTTCCCGGCCCAAGGATCCCATCACAGGCGCCTCGGGATCGTTCTGATCCGCCGCGCTCCCCAGCGGCCGCGGAGGTTCGCCATGAGTCGTTTTCACACGACCTTTGCTCTGGTCAACGTCTCTTTCTTTGCCCTCGCTGTCGTACGACCGTCGCAGGCGGCATGGCCCAACCAGCCTGCGGTCAATCTCCCGCTCTGTCGCGCCGCGGACGAGCAGTTCGATCCCAAAATCATTTCAGACGGGGCCGGGGGCGCGATCGTTACCTGGTACGACCAACGAAACCTCAGCAGTTCAGGTGTAGATATTTACGCCCAGCACGTGCTGGCCTCGGGGGCGGTGGATCCCGCGTGGCCAACCGATGGCCGCGCGCTATGCACGGCCACGAACGACCAGTGGTACAACGCAATCGTCTCGGATGGTGCGGGGGGCGCGATCGTCGCCTGGCACGACTACCGCAGCGGCAATAGCTTCGACATTTACGCCCAGCACGTGCTGGCTACCGGAGTGGTTGATCCCGCCTGGCCGGCCGATGGCCGCGCGCTGTGTACAGCCACGGAAGCGGCTTATCCCACGATCGTCTCGGACGGCGCAGGGGGGGCGATCGTCGCCTGGACGGATAATCGCAACTTTGGTAACACAGATATCTACGCCCAGCACGTGCTGGGCATCGGAGCGATTGATCCCGTCTGGCCTGTCAACGGCCGCGGCTTGTGCACCGCCCCTTACCATCAGTTCAGTCCCATGATTGCCTCGGACGGCGCGGGGGGCGCGATCGTCGCCTGGCAGGACTGGCGCAATGGCGGCCTCACATCTGTTGCAGATATTTACGCCCAGCACGTGCTTGCCTCGGGGGCGGTGGATCCCGTGTGGCCAACCGATGGCCGCGGCTTGTGCAACGCCACCAACCAACAGGTCAGCCCCATGATTGTCCCGGACGGCACGGGGGGGGCAATCGTCACCTGGGAGGACTCGCGCAATGGGGGTATCGCAGACATCTACGCCCAGCACGTGCTGGGCTCGGGTGCGGTGGATCCGGCGTGGCCGGGCGACGGTCGCGGGCTGTGTACTGCCACGAACGACCAGCGCTCCCCCACAATTGTCTCGGATGGTGCGGGTGGTGCCATCGTCACCTGGGCTGACTTCCGCAGCGGCACTAACTACGACATCTATGTCCAGCACGTGCTGGCCTCGGGGGCGGTGGATCCCGCCTGGCCGGCCGACGGTCGCGGCCTGTGCAACGCCACCAACCAACAGGTCAGCCCCCTGATCGTCTCGGACAGTGCGGGCGGGGCGATCGTCAGCTGGGAGGACGGCCGTAGCGGTGGGATAGACATGTACGCCCAGCACGTGCTGGCTTCTGGGGTGGTAGATCCCGCCTGGCCGACTGATGGCCGCGCGCTATGCACCGCGCTTAGCTGCCAGTTTCCCGCGATCGTTTCGGACGGCTGGGGGGGCGTGATCGTCACCTGGTACGACTACCGCGGCCCCAGCGCCGACATCTATGCACAGCGGGTAGCCCGCTTCGGGTATCTCGGTACGCCCGAGGCCGAGATTGTGAGCGTGCGCGATGTGCCCAATGACCAAGGCGGGAAGGTGAAGCTCTCGTGGAACGCAAGCTACCTCGACATCGCGAGCGATCCCAATCTCTCGGCCTACGACGTGTTGCGCTCGGTGCCGCCGAACCTCGCCGCGAAGCGACTGAGGTTGGGGGCGTGTGCGACCTCCGTCCTTGATCCGGCGATGCGGACCGGGGCCAACCGGATGCTGGTGACGATCGCCAGCACGCAGACGTATTACTGGGAGTACCTCGCCTCGGTGAACGCACTCCATTATGTCTCCGGCTACAGCTATCTGGCTCCCACCACCGATGACTCGACGGCAGCGGGGGTTCCGATGATGTCCTTCATGGTGGTGGCTCGGAACGGGGGCGGCACGATGTTCTGGCCGTCCCGTCCTGATTCTGGATATTCGGTAGACAACCTTGCTCCGGCCACACCGTCACCGTTCACCGGTGCTTACACGAGTGGTGCGACAGATCTCCACTGGGGGGCGAACTCGGAGCCGGACCTGGTGAGTTACCGCCTCTACCGCGGCAGCATGGCGGGGTTCGTTCCGGGATCCTCGAACCAGATCGCGGAGTTGGTCGATATGGGGTTCGTGGACCCGGGTGCGGCGGGGAGCTACTACAAGCTGTCGGCGGTAGACGTGCACGGCAATCAGAGCGGCTACGCGGTTCTGAGCCCGTCGCAGACCACGGCGGTGGGGGAAGAGGCGTTGCCCGCGGCAATCGCGTTCCTGGAGCCGCAGCCGAATCCGGCCTCCGGAGCGACGTCGCTGCGGTTCGCGTTACCACGGTCTGCGCGGGTGGCGCTGGCCGTCTACGACACGAGCGGTCGTCGAGTGCGGACGCTGGTGTCCGAGACACTGCCTCCGGGAGAGCACGCGATTGCATGGGATCTGCGCGACGAGATGAGACGGGAAGTGGTAGCGGGGCTCTACTTCGCGCGGCTGGAGGTGGAAGGGAAGAGCTTCACCCAGAGAATCGCCGCCCTTCGATAGGGGGCCGCGTCTGGAGGTTCGCCATGCACAACCCACTTCTGACTGTTCTGGTCATCGTCTCCTTGCTTTTTCTTGTCCTCGTGCGAACGTCGCTGGCGGCGTGGCCCAACCAGCCCTCGGTCAATCTTCCGCTCTGTAGCGCTGCGAACGACCAGGTCGCCCCAAAAATAATTGCAGACGGGGCTGGCGGCGTTATCGTGACCTGGGAGGACTACCGCAGCGGCACCAGTTTCGATATTTACGCCCAGCACGTGCTGGGCTCGGGTGCGGTGGATCCGGCGTGGCCGGGCGACGGTCGCGGGCTGTGTACTGCCACGAACGACCAGCGCTCCCCCACAATTGTCTCGGATGGTGCGGGTGGCGCGATCGTCACGTGGTACGACTTCCGCAGCGGCACTAACTACGACATCTATGTCCAGCACGTGCTGGCCTCGGGGGCTGTGGATCCCGCCTGGCCGGCCGACGGTCGCGGCCTGTGCACCTTCGCCAACAACCAGGCTGTCCCCACGATTGTTTCGGACGGTGCGGGAGGCGCGATCGTCACCTGGACGGACGCCCGCAACGGCGGTATCGCAGACATCTACGCCCAGCACGTGCTGGCCTCGGGGGCGGCGGATCCCGCGTGGCCGGCCGACGGCCGCGGTCTGTGCAACGCTACCAACCAACAGGTCAGTCCCACGATCGTCTCGGATGGCATGGGCGGCGCGGTCGTCACTTGGGAGGACTCCCGCAACGGCGGTGTCGCAGACATCTACGGCCAGCACGTGCTGGCCTCGGGGACAGTGGATCCCGTCTGGCCGACTGACGGCCGTGCGCTGTGCACAGCCACCAACCAACAGGTCAGTCCCAGGATCGCCTCGGACGGCGCGGGTGGTGCCATCGTCACCTGGGCTGACTACCGCAGCGGCACCAACTACGATATTTACGCCCAGCATGTAACAGAGTCGGGATGGGTGGCTTGGGCCCCCGGCAACGGCAGCGTGCTGTGCACGGCGCTAAACCCCCAGTTCAACCCAACGATCGCTTCGGACGGCGCAGGCGGTGCCATCGTCACTTGGGAGGACTACCGCAACGGCGGTATCGCAGACATCTACGCCCAACACATTCCGGCCTCGGGGGTGGCGGATCCCACTTGGCCGGCAAATGGCCGCGCGCTATGCACCGCATTGAACGTCCAGCTCCTCCCCACGATCGTCTCGGACGGTGCGGGAGGCGCGATCGTCACCTGGTACGACAACCGCAGTGCCACCACCAACTACGATATTTACGCCCATCATGTGTTGGCTTCTGGGGTGGTGGATCCCATATGGCCGACCGAGGGCCTCGCGTTGTCTACGGCCACGAGCGCCCAGTACTACCCCACGATCGTCTCGGACGGTGCGGGGGGCGCGATCGTCACTTGGGCTGATCTCCGCAGCGATAACTTCGACATCTATGCCCAGCGGGTGGCACGCTTCGCCTATCTCGGTACACCCGAGGCTGAGATTGTGAGCGTGCGCGATGTTCCCAATGATCAAGGCGGGAAGGTGGAGCTCTCGTGGAACGCAAGCTACCTCGACATCGCGAGCGATCCCAATCTCTCGGCCTACGACGTGTTGCGCTCGGTGCCGCCGAACCTCGCCGCGAAGCGACTGAGGTTGGGGGCGTGTGCGACCTCCGTCCTTGATCCGGCGATGCGGACCGGGGCCGACCGGTTGCTGGTGACGATTACGAATGCGCAGACGTACTACTGGGAATACCTCACTTCGGTGGGCGCGCTCCATGTCTCCGGCTACAGCTATCTAGCTCTCACCGCGGAGGATTCGACGGCGGCGGGGGCACCGAAAACGGCCTTCATGGTGGCCGCGCGGAACAGTGGCGGCTCGATGTTCTGGCCGTCCCGTCCTGATTCGGGCTATTCAGTGGACAACTCCCCCCCGGCCACTCCGTCGCCCTTCACCGGTGCTTACACGAGCGGCGCGACACATCTCCACTGGGGGGCAAACTCGGAGCCGGATCTGGCGAGCTATCGGCTCTATCGTGGCAACACGGTCGGGTTCGTTCCGGGTCCGTCGAACCAAATCGCGGACCTTGCTGACACCGGCTACGACGACCAGGGTGCGGCGGGGAGCTACTACAAGCTGTCGGCGGTGGACGTGCACGGCAATCAGAGCGGCTATGCGGTTCTGAGTCCATCGCAAATCACGGCGGTGGGGGGTGAGGCGTTGCCTGCGACGCTCGCTTTCCTGGAGCCGCAGCCGAATCCGGCCACACGAGCGGCGTCGTTGCGGTTTGCGTTGCCTCGGTCAGCGCGGGTGGCGCTGGTGATCTACGACACGAGCGGGAGACGAGTGCGGATGCTGGTGTCAGAGACGCTGCCAGCTGGGAACCACGCGATTGTATGGGACTTGCGCGACGAGTTGGGACGGGAGGTGGTGGCGGGGCTCTACTTCGCGCGACTGGAGGTGGAAGGGGAGAGCTTCACCCAGAGAATCGCCGCCCTTCGGTAGCGGGGCCAATGCGAGTGGAACCTGAGTCTCATCGCGTTGTAGACTCTTCGGGCTCGGTGGGTATACCCCGGGGCACCCTAAAGGACAATCTTAGGAGTTTCAATGCCTTATCCTGTTGATCTCGTGTTGCCAATGAAAGAGGAGCTGACCCATCTGGGGTTCAGAGAGCTGCTTACCCCTGAGGATGCCGATATGGCCCTGGCCGCCAAGACGGGAACCATCCTCCTCGTCATCAACTCGGTTTGTGGCTGTGCGGCGGGAAACGCGCGCCCCGGTGTGGCGCTGGCCCTGGATCAAGGAATCCGGCCCGATGGTCTGTTCACCGCATTTGCGGGCCAGGATGTCGACGCAACCGCCCGCGCGCGGTTTTACATCAAGGGCTACCCGCCCTCGTCGCCGTCCATCGCGCTCTTCAAGGAGGGCGAGTTGGTGATGATGATGGAGCGCAAGGATATCGAGGGGCACTCGGCCGTGGACGTGGCCAATCACCTCCTCGAGGCGCTACAGACCCACTGCGCCGTCTGACCGATCGGCCTCGCATCCTGGCTTGGGTAAAGCCCTTCCACCGGAAGGGCGATTGACACACTTTGGGGTCATCTCTATACTCCGTGGGCTTTGCTTTGGTTTGGGAAAGGAACGAATTGCCCGATGACGACGCCTAGTTTTCCAGAGCGGCCCGAAGAGCGGTCTTGGTACGTCGTGGACGCCAAGGAATATCCCTTGGGGCGCCTGGCCAGCCGCGTGGCGATCATATTGCGCGGCAAGCACAAGCCTATCTATTCACCGCACGTCGATCACGGCGATCATGTGGTGGTAGTGAACGCGGCCCAGGTACAACTGACCGGCAAGAAGCTGGTAAAGAAGACGTTTTTCCGGCACACCGGCTACATCTCCGGAGTCAAGATCACCACGCTGAAAGAGATGATGGTTGTCGAACCCGAAGAGGTCGTTCGCCGGGCCGTGCGCGGCATGCTTCCCAAGACGCGGCTCGGCCGCAGCATGCTGAGTAAGCTCAAAGTATATTCAGGCAGCGAGCATCCGCATCGCGCCCAGGGCCCCGTCGCGCTCAAGCTCGAGGGGAAAGGGCACGGGGTGACGGAGCCTGCCTCCAGGACTTAAGGAGCAACACAGTTGGCTGAAGCGATCATGCATGCAACGGGCCGGCGCAAGACTTCGGTTGCGCGAGTGCGACTCTTTCCGGGAACGGGCGCGGTGACCGTGAACGGAAAGCCGGTGGCGGACTATTTTCATCGCGAGACCCTGGTTATGGAGCTCACCTCGCCCCTGGTCGAAACGCACACTCGCGAACGGTACGACATCGTCGTCACCTGTCACGGGGGGGGCAAGCGCGGGCAAGCCGGCGCAGTGCGGCTCGGCATCGCGCGGGCATTATCGCTAGCCAATCCCGATCTCAGGGCTGCCTTGAGGCGAACCGGATTTCTCACCCGCGACCCGCGAGGGAAAGAGCGGAAGAAGTACGGTCAACCCGGGGCCCGCAAGCGCTTCCAATTCTCGAAGCGCTAACGCCCGACCGGCCTTGGGCCGGCGCGGAACACCCCCGCTGGGCTATTCCAGACGGCGGGGGAATTCACACGCTTTGCCGTCTCCCGGCGTGGCCCGCAATACGATTTGCGGCGCCCGGTGGAGAACTCTTCACGGCATGGCGGCGGCTGAACGCATAACCCTATCCGTAGGAGAAGAGCATCGTGTCCATGCCGAGCATGCGGGAACTCCTGGAAGCTGGAGTTCATTTCGGGCATCAAACCCGTCGTTGGAATCCCCGGATGAAGCCATACATCTTCATCGAGCGAAACGGGATCCACATCATCGATCTCCAGAAGACCATGCAGTCCCTCTCCGCAGCACGAAATGCGGTGGCGAGCTCGGTGGCCGGTGGCGGTTCGGTGCTGTTCGTAGGAACCAAGAAACAGGCCCGTGAAATCATTAATGAAGAAGCTGTCCGCTGCGGCCAGCACGCCGTCACCGAGCGATGGCTGGGCGGTATGCTGACTAACTTCAAGACCATTCGCCAGAGCCTCGGGCGCCTTCGCGAACTCGATCGTATGGTCGCGGGCGGCACGATGGCTTCACTCAGCAAAAAGGAAGCGGCCCGCCTGGAAAAAGAGCGCCAGCGGCTGGAAAAAGTCTTCAGCGGCATCAAGGAAATGGAACGGCTGCCTTCGGTGGTATTCGTGGTGGATACCAACAAGGAACGGATCGCGGTGGCGGAAGCGAACCGGCTCGGTATTCCCGTGGTCGGCATGGTCGATACGAACTGCGATCCCAGTGTGATCGATTACCCGATTCCGGCCAACGATGACGCGTTGCGCTCGATCAAGCTCGTGGCCAGGGTGGTTGCGGATGCGGTGTCCGAGTCCGAGCGGCAGGTCGAAGCGAACCTCGATTACTCCCAGGGATATTCGGCAGGCGGAGACGCGGAAGAAGAGTTGTCCACGCTTCGGTCTCGGACTCTGACTCGCTGAGACGCGTCGCCCCGCGAAGGAGAATAGGAACCACATGAGCGCCATCACCGCCAACATGGTCAGCGAACTCCGCGCCCGGACCGGGGCCGGAATCATGGATTGCAAGAAGGCCCTCGCCGAGACGGAGGGCAACCTGGATCAGGCCGTCGAAGTCCTCCGCAAATCCGGCATCGCCAAGGCGGCCAAGAAAGCGGGCCGCGCCACCGCGGAAGGGCTCGTCCATTCCTACATTCATCCCGGTGGGAAAATCGGCGTGCTCATCGAAGTGAACTGCGAGACGGACTTCGTCGCCCGAAACGAAACCTTTGCCACCTTGGTTCACGACCTGGCTATGCACGTCGCCGCGGCGCGCCCGATTGCGGTGCAGCGGTCCGAGGTCGATCCGGACCTGTTGGCTCGGGAGACCTCGCTCTACGAGGCGCAGGCCAAGGAAAGCGGCAAACCCCAGCCGGTGGTGGAGAAGATGGTGGAGGGGCGGCTCAACAAATTTTTCGAGGAGAACGTTCTCCTCGAGCAGAGCTACATCAAGGATCCGGACAAGAAAGTCGAGGACGTGATCAAAGAACACATCTCGACCATCGGCGAAAACATCGTGGTTCGCCGGTTCTCGCGGTTCGAGTTGGGACAGGACGAAGCGTGAGCCAGAAAGCCGAGCCCGCGGCTACCGCGGCTCCGGCAGCGCGGCCGTCACAGTACCGGCGCATCCTGTTCAAGATTTCCGGCGAGATCCTGGCCGGCACCCGTCCCAACGGCATCGACTCCGATCGGCTCGACGAGGTGACGCGCGAGATTCAGAGCGTGCACCAACTCGGCGTCGAGGTGGGGGTCGTGATCGGAGGCGGGAACATTTTCCGTGGACTCTCCGAAGCGAGCGTCGGCATGGATCGCGGCAACGCGGATCATATGGGCATGCTGGCGACGGTGATCAATGCGCTGGCCATGCAGGATTCGCTGGAGCGGCACGGTCTCTTTACCCGGGTCATGACCGCGATTAAGATGGAGCAGGTCGCCGAACCGTACATACGGCGGCGCGCCATTCGTCACCTGGAGAAGGGACGCGTGGTCATCATGGCCGCCGGGACCGGGAACCCCTATTTCACCACCGATACCGCCGCCGCGTTGCGCGCGGTGGAAATCGGCGCCGATGCGTTGCTCAAGGGAACCAAGGTGGACGGCGTTTATTCGGGAGATCCCATGCAGGATCCGAAGGCGACATTCATTCGGCGCCTGAACTACCTCGACGTGCTGAGCCGGGGCCTTCGGGTCATGGACTCCACCGCCATTTCCCTCTGCATGGAAAATGCGCTGCCCATCATCATTTTCAACTTGAATCGGCACGGGAATCTGAAGCGGGTCGTGGATGGGGAAGAGGTGGGCACCCTGGTCACGGAGGGCTGAGTATGGAGAAACGACTGGCCGATGTCGAAGAGCGCATGACGAAGGGCTTGGAGTCCTTCCGGCGCGAGCTGGCCTCCATCCGAGCCGGCAAAGCAACCCCTGCGCTCCTGGATAACATCCGGGTCGATTATTACGGAACCGCGACTCCGCTCAAGCAAGTGGCGTCGGTGTCAGCCCCCGAAGCACGGCTCCTGGTCGTTCAACCGTGGGACAAGGCCCTGCTTACCCCGATCGCGCGCGCCATTCAAACCTCGGATTTGGGACTCAATCCCCAGGATGACGGCCAGCTGATCAAGATTCCCATCCCGCCCTTGAACGAGGAACGGCGCAAAGACCTGGTGAAGATGGCACACAAGCTGGCCGAGGAAGGGCGAGTCGCGGTGCGGAATGCGCGCCGGGACGTGAACGAACAGATCAAGAAGGCGCAAAAGGACGGTCAGATCCCCGAGGATGATGCGCACCGGCAGACGGAAGCCGTCCAGAAACTGCACGACAAGTTCATCGCTCAGATCGAAGAGATACTGAAGAAGAAGGAAGCCGAGGTGATGGAGGTCTAGCCCTCCTCGGTTGTTCCCGCCCGACGGGCGGAGATCCATGATGTTGCCGGAAACCGAACGTCTCGAGATCGAGGAACACCTTCGGGAGGAGATCCTCGCCGTCGGGGTCGTGCCGCGTCATGTCGCGATCATCATGGATGGAAACGGCCGCTGGGCACGCCGCCGCCGCCGCCCCCGCGTCTTTGGTCACCTGTCCGGACGACATGCCGTCCGCGCGACCATCACCGCTGCCCACGACATCGGGATCGAAGTGCTCACCCTCTACACGTTTTCGGTGGAAAACTGGCATCGTCCCGCCACCGAGGTAAGCGCGCTCATGCGCATCCTTCAGCAGACCCTCCGCGAGCAACAGGAAGAAATGCGGAAAAAAGGCGTGCGCTTGCGCGTCATCGGCCGCATGCACGACTTGCCGGAGCCGGTGCAGAAGACGCTCCGGGACACGATGGCCTACCTGGAGGGGGGGCGCGATCTGTTGCTCAACCTCGCCCTTTCCTACGGCGGGCGCACCGAAATCGCCATGGCCGCCAAGGCGATCGCCGAGGATGTCGCGGCCGGCCGCCTCGATCCGGCCGCGGTGGACGAGGGCACGGTGGCGAGGTATCTCTACACCGCCGATCTTCCCGACCCGGACCTCGTCATCCGCACGAGCGGGGAAGTGCGCATCTCCAACTTCCTGATCTGGCAAGCGGCCTATTCGGAAATATGGGTGACCGACGTACTCTGGCCGGACTTCAATCGCGAGCTCTTCTTCCGAGCCATCCTCGATTACCAGCGACGCGAGCGGCGATTTGGGCGTGTCCGTTAGCGCGGAACCCCGCGCGGGGCTCAAGGATCACGCGCTCCCCGCGCGTATCGCGTCCGCGACCGGTCTAGGGGCTCTCGCTCTGGTGTCGGTGTGGAGAGGCGGAGCCCTCTTTGCCTTCGTGGTGTCCCTGGCCCTTCTCGCCGGGTTGTCGGAATTCCTGGTCATGGCGCAGCGAGCCGGGTATCGCGTGCTTCTCGGGCCGACGATGGTCCTCGCCTTCACGATTCTTTTTTACACCATGATGCCCATCATTCCCGGGGCGTCGATCGTGTTTCCACTTCTGGCCCTGTGGTTCATCGTGGCGGTGCTGTGGCGGCCGACTCCCGAGCGCACGGTAGGTCTGGCACTGTCTTTCCTCGGGGTCGTGTACGTGATCGGGTTGGGGATCCACTTGCAGTGGTTGCGGGATGAAAGCCATGGAGCCGGGCGGGTCTTTGCCGTGCTCTTCGGAACATGGGCGGCAGACACGGCGGCGTTCTTCGTAGGGCTCCGATGGGGACGTCATCAGCTGGCGCCCAGCATCAGCCCCGGGAAGACCGTGGAGGGCGCAATCGCGGGATGGGTGGCCGCCCTTCTCGTCACGGCGTCGATATGGAATTTCTGGGTGCGGGAAGGGGACTGGGCGGGTGGTCTCCTCGTGGGAGCGGTCGTGGGTGTGGGCGCCCTCCTCGGGGATCTCCTCGAATCCATGTTCAAGCGCAACTTCCACATGAAGGATGCCTCGCGTCTCATCCCCGGACACGGCGGTGTCCTGGATCGCGTCGACAGCCTCCTCCTCGCCGGAGCCGCGGCTTTCTACGTTTCCCGAATTGTCGCGCCATGACCGCGGGGTCCTTTCCGCCGTTTCCCCGGCGCGTGGCGGTGCTGGGGTCCACGGGCTCCATCGGAGAAAAAGCGCTGGCCGTGGTCGCGCAGTATCCCGAGCGCTTTCGCGTGAAGAGCCTTGCCGCCGGCCATGCGAGCGCGCGTCTGGCCGAGCAGGCATCGCGGTTCGAGGTCGAGTGCGTTGCGGTGGCGACCGGTCCCGAAGGCGGGACGCCAATGGGGAGCCGCCTGCGAACGGGACCCGAACACGTGGCTCTCTTGGCCTCCGATCCGGACGTCGATCTGGTGGTGAATGGCATTGTGGGACGCGCGGGTCTGGAGGCGAGCCTGGCCGCGCTTCGCGCGGGCAAGCTCCTCGCCCTCGCCAACAAAGAATCGCTGGTCCTGGCCGGCGAGCTGATCATGCGCACCGCCCGAGCTCACGGGGGACGCGTCATCCCGATCGACAGCGAGCACTCCGGATTATTTCAGTGCTTGATCGATCGACCTCTGGACGAGGTGCGTCGGCTCGTCATCACGGCGTCCGGCGGCCCCTTTCGAACCCGTCCCCTCTCCGATCTCAAAGCCGTCACGCCGGCCGAAGCACTCCGTCATCCCATTTGGCCCATGGGTCCTCGCATCAGCGTCGACAGTGCCACGCTCCTCAACAAAGGCCTGGAAATCATCGAAACGCACTGGCTGTTCGAGATCCCTTCGGACGGGATTGAAGTGTGGATTCATCCGCAGAGTGTCGTGCACGCGCTGGTCGAATGGCGAGATGGTTCCATGACCGCGCAGCTGGCCGCGCCGGACATGATTCTTCCCGTGCAATACGCAATGACGTTTCCCGAGCGTTGGCCGACCCCGGTGGCGCCGTGCTGGCTTCCGGACTGGAAGTCACTCGAATTCGAAGATCCGGATCCGACGCGGTTTCCCGCCCTGGCGTTGGCGCGTCATGCTCTGGAGCGAGGCGGAACGTCAGGCGCAATCCTGAACGCGGCCGATGAGGTCGCAGTGGACGCGTTTCTCTCCGGCGCGATGGGTTTTCTCGACATCGTTCCGCTCGTCGAGCGTGTGCTCGAGCGGATCCCGGCAAAACCGGTGGACTCGGTCGAGTCCGTGATCGAGGCCGACGCCCAGGCGCGCGAAACGGCGCGCTCCTTCCTGCGCGAGTGATGCTCTCCGTCTTACATGCCGGGACATCGCTCGGCTTCCGGGGCGGAGAGCAGCAAATGCTCTTTCTCATCTCGGGCCTGCGAGCGCGCGGCGTTCGGGTGTCGGCGCTGGTCCCCGAACGAGGCGCCCTCGCGGAGAAACTCCGCTCGGAACGCATCGATGTTTTTCCTCTGACCGCGCGAGGGGATATGGATCTCACCGGGGTGTTTGGCTTGCGGCGAGCGATGGGCCGCATGCAGCCGGATCTGATTCATCTTCATACCGCGCGTGCCCACGCGATCGGGCGTCTCGCCCTGGCCGGTCACCACCGGCCCGGGGTCATCGTCTCGCGGCAGGTCGCCTTCCCGGCCAAGGGGGGCCTCTTCGGGCGGCTAAAGTACGCGCACGGGGTGGATCGCTACATTGCCGTGAGTCAGGCCGCCGCGGCATCGGTACGTGACGCCGGCGTCGACGCATCGCGCATCACCGTCATCCCATGCGGCATCGACCCGGGTGTCTTTGCCGTGCCGCGCGATCGGGGTGGGCTCATGGAGGAGCTTGCTATCCCTGAGGGAAGCAAGTTGGTAGGCTTTGCCGGTGCCCTGGAGGAGGGAAAGGGGCCGAGCGATCTTCTGGAAGCCGTGGCCGGTCTTCCACGTGACGTGCACGTGCTTTTGACCGGCCAAGGCGGCTTGCGGGCGCGACTGGAACATCGCTCGAACGAGGCGGACCTGGCTGGTCGGGTTCACCTCCTGGGATGGCGCCAGGACTTCCCAAGGTTCCTGCGCTCTCTCGATGCCTTCTGCCTCCCCTCCCGGCAGGAGGGTTTTCCCAATGCTATCTTGGATGCGCTGGCGGCCGAGGTTCCGGTGATTACCACCCGCGTGGGAGGTATCCCGGAACTTGTGGATTCCGGACGTAACGGCTTGCTATTGGAAGCTGGGAATCCGGTAGCACTTAGGGCCGCTCTGATGCGGGTTCTCGGCGATCCCGAGCTGGCGGCGTCGTTGGCTCGCGAAGGACGGCGCACCGTGAACGAGTTCACCGCGGACAGGATGGTCGAGCGAACCCTGGCGGTATATCACGACGTCTTGGCCGGCCGTTCAGGGTCGGAGGTGTCCGGGGGAAAGGGAGCGTTCTCGTGCTGACAGTCGTGCTGGGACTAGCCGTGCTGAGCGTGCTCGTGATCTTTCACGAGCTGGGACATCTCGTTGTCGCGCGGCGTTGCGGCATCCGAGTCGAGCGTTTTTCGATCGGATTCGGCCCCACCTTGTTCTCCCGCATGATCCGCGGGATCCAGTTCGCGGTCTCCGCGTTTCCGCTGGGCGGCTACGTGAAGATGGGCGGCGACGACCCGCGTCACCGCGAGCTCTTGAAGCCGGGTGATTTCTTCGCCGCTCCATGGTGGAAGCGCGTTCTGGTTGCCCTGGCCGGACCGGGTGCTAATTTCCTTCTCGCCGCCGTCTTGAGCGTTGCGCTGCTCTGGATCGGTATTCATGTTCCTGATCAACCTAATCGGATCGGCGAGGTGACGCCGGGGAGCATGGCGGACAGCCTCGGGGTCAAAGCCGGGGATCGCATCGTGGCGGTGGGCGACTCGACGACCGCAACGCTCATGGCGGTCCAGCACGAGATCGGCCAGCACATGAAGACGAGCGAACCGCTCGCGCTCACGTTGGATCGCGATGGAAGTCGCGTCCTGGTTCAAATTCCCACCTCGCGGGTGTTCGATCCTTCGCAGCCCCCATCCGCCAATGGCGACCAGCGCTATTTTTTCAGCGGTCTCGAGTTTTCGATTCCGGCCGAGGTGGGCGAGGTCGTGTTGGGAACACCGGCTTACAAAGCCGGGATGATGGTTGGAGACAAGATCGTCGCGGTGGACGGCCAGCCGGTATCGAACTTTCGCGACCTTCAGAACATCGTGAGCGTGAACACCGGCAAGGAGTTGCACTTTACCGTTCTTCGCGGCGGCCGTACGATCGATATACCTATCGTGCCGTTTGCCGATCCCACCGAAAGCAAGGAAGTCGGCAAGGTGGGTATCAGCGCGGCGAGCCAAAGCATGTATTTCGTTCGCCTCAGTTTCACCCAGGGTCTCGTGCAGGGACTCCAAAACACGGTGGCCACGGTGGGCTTCCTGGCCAAGGGCATCGTGTCCCTCTTCACGAACCCCGCCAACCTGTCCCAGGTCAGCGGACCGATAGCGATCATTCAAGCCGGGGGGGATGCCGCCAAGGCGGGCTGGGATCGCCTTCTTGATCGCGCGATCATGTTTTCGATCGCGCTCATGGTGTTCAACTTGCTTCCCATCCCCATCCTCGACGGAGGCATGATCGTGCTCAGCCTCATCGAGGCGGTGCGTCGCCGACCGGTGGGCCACCGAGGTCTTGCCGTATACCAAGGCATCGGTCTTGCCGTCATGGGAACGCTGCTCGTGTTCGTGCTCATCAACGACCCCTTGCGCATCTTGCAGCGCCGGAGCGCCCTCGGCCGAATAACGCCTCTGCCTTAAGCATTGCACGCGATGAAGCGCCTCGCTCTGGCGATCCTTCTCCTCGCGACGGGGTGCGGCCGCGCCGAAAACAGCCTTCTCCTTCTGGATAAGCTGCCGGACGTGAAGTCCATTCATCTTCACGGGAACACGGCGTTTTCCGAGGGAACGCTGAAGAAGTTGATGGTGCTGAGCGAAGGCACGTGGCGGAATCCGTTCAAGGATCACAAATTTCGCGAGGCCCAGCTCCAGACCGATCTCGGCGCGATCACGACGTTTTATTACCGGCATGGATATCTTCGTGCCCAGGTCCTGAACTACACCGTTCGCGAAACCAAGGGGAAGGTGGCCATCGACATCACCCTGAGCGAGGGCGAACCGTTCACGGTGAAGGACGTTGATATTCGCGGCGTGCCGGAAGATCTCCACCAGGAGCTGGAGGGGAGCGTCGGACTCAAGCCCGGTGTCCCCATGGATCCCTACCAGATGACCGCGGATCGCGCGCTCATCATCAACCTGCTCGCCGACAAGGGTTATTGGGAGACGAAGGTGAACGCCGGCGCCCAATATCCGGAAACGCTCAAGAACCAAGCGTTCGTGTTCTACGAGATCACCCTCGGGAACCGAGTGAAGCTCCAGGACCTGACGGTGAGCGGCAACCAGCGTCTCAACGAGCACGCCGTGCGGCGGGAAATCTCGAGCAAAGAAGGCGAGATCCTCGAACGCAAGGAGCTCTTGAAGAGCCAGACCCGGCTATTGGAATCCGGTTACTTCTACGATGCGCGATGGGACACGACCGGTCTCGATACGATCGCCCATCACGTCGACGTCGATTTCACGGTGCGGGAACGTCCGGTGCACTGGGTGGAGGGTGGCGTTGGGTTGAGCAGCACGTCCCAGCTCCGGCTGTCGGGGGAGTGGGGGACGCGCAACTTCTTTCGCACCGGGACCCGATTTGCCATCAATTCGCGCACCGATTTCGATATCGCCAGCCGCGTGCCCGGGATCATCGACGAGCACCGCACCGACCTGATTTGGAACTTGCGCGGACTGTTCGGTAGCCCCTGGGAAGGCCAGCCGAACACGTTCTATCGTTACGATCCTCAAGTCTCTCGTCCCCCCGAGCCCGAACCGGCATATACCCAGCAGTTCGTGGGCGTGGGCTTCAACGCTCGGCGCAAATTCGGCGATCTGCGGAACCAAATCGTGTTTTCTCTGGAAAACCAGTGGATCTGGAATCAAGCCGACTCGGCCGCCGAAGCGCTGGATCCTTTCCTCGCTCGGGAGACGTATACGCAGCGTTTGGTCTCCGGCTGGATTGAACGGGATACGCGCAATTCCTTCTTCGACCCAACCCGAGGCAGCTACTTCTACGACCTGGGGCAGCTGGGTTGGGGTGCTCTGGGGGGATCGGGAGGATTCGCCAAGCTCGACGGCAGCGCCATTCACATCGTGCAACTGCCCGTGCGATCCATTGTCATGGTAGGGCGGATCCAGGGCGGCTACATCTGGCCGACCTCGAACGATACGGTGGTGGCCGGACAGCGGATCAACACCCAGGCCGAGCTGGTGCCGACCCAGGACCGGTTCATTCTCGGCGGCGGTACGACCATTCGCGGCTATGAGCAGGATGAGTTGAACGGGGTGGCTCCCGGAGACAGCCTGGCCGGGGGCGGACTCTCGAAGCTCATGGCCAACGTGGAATTTCGCGCCCCCCTTTTCTGGAGGCTGGGGCTGGTCGGGTTCCTGGATATGGGAAACGTGTGGCAAAACCCCTCCCGCCTTGATCTGGGGGACTTCGTGCCTCATTTCGACCGTAACAAGGTCGAAAGCGACGATGTGCGCTACACGTATGGGCTGGGGTTGCGTTTTGCCACTCCGGTCGGGCCGCTGCGCGTCGATTACGCCTGGAAGTGGAATTTCCCCAACGAACCCGTGGGGCAGCAGGAAAGCAGGAGGAGCGGCTGGCATGTCGGCATCGGTCAAGCCTTCTAAGGCCGAACGCATCCTGCGGCATTTCCACCTGTGGGGCCGCCGCGCGGCGACCCTGGTTCTCATCTTGGTCGTGCTGCTTCTGGCCGGCGTCGTGTACGTCTGGACGACCAAGTCGGATATCTTGGGCGCCCGGGGCGCCGCATTTTTGAATGCGCATGTGTTCGGTCCCGGCACCCACGTGGTGGTGGGACGAGTTCGCGGCATGCCCTTTCACCGCCTCATCCTCGAGGACGTGCGTCTGGAAGGTGAAGGACCGGAAGGCAAGATGGCTTTCCTCTCCGCGCACGAGCTCGAAGTGTCCTACGACTTGTGGGGGATTTTGCACGGTCGCTATGTCGCGACGAGCGCGGCGGCGCGCGGACTGCATCTCGAATTCTTGCAGCGCGAAGGCGGTTTGTACCTTCCGACCTTCCGTTCCCACAGAAAAACCACGCGCAAGGCCACGTTTCGCATCGAGAACATCGCGGTCGTGGATGGAACGGCGCGGGTGGAGATGCCCTGGCGCACGGTGACCATCGATTCGTTGAACGGTGGGTTGACGGTGGAAAGCGGCGCGGACGGATTGAAATTGACCGCCAACCATTTGGCCGGGCGCATGAACGATGCGTTGGGGACGATCGAGGTCGACACGGGCACCCTGGGCGTTCGTTCGCCATTGCGCTTCGACGCCATCGAGGGCCGCTGGTCGGGTTCGCCGTTCGCGATCTCGGGTACGGTGGGAAAGACCACGGATCTCAAGGTACAGCTCGAGCAGTTTCCGGTCGGCCGGCTGGGGAAGTTTCTGAATCGGACCGATCTCGAGCCCGGTTACGTCACCCGGCTTCAGGGGAACTTGAAGCGCGACTCCGGCCGGGTGACCTTCGAAGGGCTGGGCGATCTCAGCTGGCAGGAATGGATCCTGGAAAACGTGCATGCCCATGGCACCATCGAGAAAGGCATGCTTGACCTTCGGGATGTGAGCGCGCGCATCGAGGGCGCAACGTTGCAGCAGGGTGTGGTGCGCCTCCCGTTGCATGAAGCGTGGTTCACCGTGAACGTGGCCGCGGAGAACTTGAATACGGCCACGCTCCGCATACCGGTCGTGGACAAGATGCCCGGCGTCGTCAACGGCACGGCCGACCTTCGATTCGGCGACCGCAAGAACTTCCTCCGCGCCCTGGACATGCATGTTCGCTTAAACCAGGGCACGATCGTCCAGGTGCCGTTTCAAAGCGGCAACGTGTCCGCGGTGGTGCGGGACGGCACCTTCCGGTTCGATTCTCTGTACGTGAACCTCGATGGCGCGCGGGCAACCGCGCTGGGCAAGACGGGAGAATCCTTCCTGGACCTGGAGATCAACTACGCCGGCAATCTGGTCCCACTCCGTGCGCTAACCCGACAGCCGGACTTAAGTGGCCAGGCCGATTTGCACGCACGGCTCAACGGCCCACCGCGAAGCCCCATTCTTCTCGGACAGGGGGAAGTACGGCAGTTCTCGGTCTCCACTGTGCGCGCCCCGCTGCTCGTCATCGAGAACGCGAATGGTCCGGTGAACGAAAACCAGAATCTTCGGATCCGCGCGGTGATGCCGCAGGGACTCAGCGTTGCCACGCTGCCGTTCGATCGCGGGGTGATCATCCTGGCCGCGGCCATGGATAGTGCTCACGTGGATTCGGTTTATATGGCGAACACGGATACGGTGGTCACGGCTTGGGGGTCGGTGCGCTGGAAGCCCGACATACGCGTGTCCGTCAACGAGGCCAACGCCATCGTTTCGGGACATCGGTTCCATGCCCGCTCGCCCTTCACTGTGCACCGTCGAGGGGATGTCCTCTCGACCCCGGGGATGGTCATCGATACCCCGCGCGGCTTCGCGGACGTAGAAGGGGAGTGGAACGTGGCCCAGCATGACGGGCGCCTTCATGCGGAGCTCAACAACATCGATCCGTCCGTCTTCTTCGCCAAAGCGCCCCCGATCCTGATCGGCAAGCTGAACGGGGTGCTGGACCTCGCGGGCACGGGAGACCGGCTGTCCGGCCGCGCCGACCTCGCCTTGCGCGAGGTCGAATTCAAACGCGCACATTTCGACAGTGCGCGGGTGAACGCAGAGCTGGACGGTCAGGATCTCCGCGTGGATCAGTTCCTCCTGCGGCGGGGGAGCGGGGAAGTGGAGATCCACGGATCCGTGGGCCTCCCGGAACCTGCTATACCGTTCTTCAAGAAGTTGCGCCAGCACGAGTATCCGGACGCGGACGCGACCCGCTGGCAACTCGGGGTCGAGGCGCGCGGCATCGATCTCGCGGACTGGAAGTTTTTGGTGCCGCCGACCCAGTCCGTGTCAGGACACGTGGACGTGGCCGGCACCATCGCCGGGACCTCCGCGCATCCGGAACTGTCCGCGGGGGGTACGGCGCTTCATCTCAATTGGAAGGGGTTCGAGGCGGATTCGCTGGTCCTTCAAGGCACCTACGCCGGCGGTGCCGTGCACATGCAAAACCTCGTGATTGGCGAGGGCGGGCAAAGCGCCACCCTCCGCGGGACGTTTCCGCTGGATTTGGCGCTCTTGCCCTACTCGGCTGCGGTGCCTGAACGCGTCATGGATCTGCACATGGAAGCCCTCGATGGATCCTTGCACGGTCTGGAGTTCACGCCCTGGATCAAGAAAGCCGCCGGAAGTTTGCAAGCCGAGGTGCGGGCCGGCGGCACGCCGCGACATCCGGTGCTGGACGGCTGGGCACGGGTGGACAAGGGCCGGGTCGAGCTACGTGAGCGCGACGAGGTGGTCGAGCACATCACGGCGCGGTTCGCGTTCAAGCGGGACGTGGTCGAGGTCGAGGAGGCGAAGGGCATTCTCACCGTGAACTGGGCGGGAAACCAGCTTACGGGCGGGGAAGTGCGCGTGGAACCGGGCGGAACGTATCGGCTTGGCACGCGGGAGGAGCAGACCTATCGGTTGAAGATTCACGCCACCCAGGCCCTGGTCGGAGAGTCGGGCATTTACGCCGCCCGCGTGTCGGGCCAGATCACGCTCACGCCCGAGCGTGCCTATGACGGCCGGATCTACCCCACCGCGCGAGGGGACCTCTTTGTCCATCGCATGGAATATGGCGGAAGTTTGCGGCCCCAGGACGTTGCCCAAGCCAAGCCCCCGAGCCTCCTCTACGAGGTCAATATCGACGCCCCGAACAACATCCACGTGCGCACCGAGAGCGCGGAGGCGGAGCTGGGCGGAACCCTGACCGCGCGCCAAACGCCCGGCCAGCAGATCATCACTGGAACGCTGGACGTGATCGACGGCTCCTATCAGTTCCTACAGAAAACGTTTCGCGTCACCCAGGGAACGTTGAGCTGGAACAATCCCTCGTCACGCATTCCGACCGTGAACATCGAGGCGGAAACCAAGGATGGGGGGTTTCTGATCACCGTCAACTTGACGGGGCCGGCGAATCAGGTCGAGGTCCACTTCATGGCGGAAAACCTCGACAACTCCTCCGATCAACGCGCCTTGAGCGAATCGGAAATCGTGAGCCTGCTTGCGTTGGGGTCGGTAGGACTCTCGACGTCGGATCCGAACCGCCCCGCTGGGATCAGCGGGGGAGGGGCCGCGTCGGCCGGAGCCGGTTTTGGTCTCGTCGGGATTGACGCTCTGCTGGGTGGGCAAGTGGAGCAAACCCTGCGGCGCGAGTTCGGCCTCAATGCCACCTTTGAGACCGAACAAGGACAGGCCTATAACGAGCAGAAAAAAGCATGGGAATATGTCCCCAAGGCAGGGCTCAGCACCTATTGGGGCGACGTTCGCTTCCAATACTTGCAGGGGCTTTCCCGGACCTACGAGCAGGATGTGGCCCTGGAGTATCGCTTGCGCCGCGCGGTCGTGCTCCGCGGCAGCATCATCAATCTCCCCGGAAAATCCACTCAGGAATATAATCTCGAGCTCAAGCTTCACCACGATTACTAAGTCGACGGGGGACATCCAGTGACATTCATCGAGGCCTTGAACCCGCCCCAACGGGACGCGGTTCTGACCACGGACGGGCCGTTGCTCGTGTTGGCCGGGGCGGGGAGCGGGAAGACCCGCGTGCTTACCCATCGCGTCGCCCATCTCATTCAGGACTGCGGCATCCAGCCCCGCCGCGTGCTTGCGTTCACCTTCACCAACAAAGCGGCCGGGGAAATGAAGGATCGGGTCGCTCACCTTCTCGCCGGCGCGCCACGGGATCTGTGGGTGGGCACCTTTCACGCCACCGGCGTACGCATTCTCCGGCATTCGGGTCCCGCCATCGGCATCGACCGGGGGTTCGTCATTTACGATACCGACGACCAGGAGTCGCTCGTGCGCCGCATCCTTCGCGACTTGGATATGACCGATCGCGATATGAGCCCCAAGGCCATGCGTTCGGCCATCTCCACGGCAAAAAACGCGCTCACCAGTCCCGAGGCGTTTGCCGCGGAGGCAGATGGGTACCGGGCTCAGAAGATCGCTCGTGTGTATGCCGAATACCAAAAACGGCTTCGTGCGCATCATGCGCTCGATTTCGATGATTTGATCGGGGAACCGCTCCGGCTGTTCGCGGAACGGCCCGAGATCCGCGACAGCTTTGCCGAGCGCTTCCAGTACGTGCTGGTGGACGAGTATCAGGACACCAACGCCGCCCAGGAACATCTGATCGAGAACCTTGCTTCCGGATATCGTAATCTGTGTGTGGTCGGCGACGATGATCAATCCATTTACGGATGGCGAGGCGCCGACGTTCGGAACATTTTGGATTTCGAGAAACGCTATCCGGAAGCGAAGATCATACGGCTCGAACAGAACTATCGCTCGACCGGAGTCATTCTCGCCGCTGCGAACGCGGTCGTGAAGCACAACAAAGATCGCAAGGAAAAGACGCTCTGGACGGATCGAGACGGCGGAGATCTGCTCCAGCTCACCGTGACCCCGAATGAGGAAACCGAGGCCGAACGCGTGGTGAGCCGGGTCATGGACGAAACGCGCCGCGGCCTCACGTTGTCCGAGCTGGCCGTACTCTACCGAACGAATGCGCAAAGCCGTGCCCTGGAAACGGCGTTTCGCCGGGCCACCATTCCCTACGAGCTCGTGGGCGGAGTGGCGTTCTATCAGCGCCGGGAGATCAAGGATCTCCTCGCCTACCTGCGTATTCTCGTAACGCCTGAGGACGATCTATCGTTTTCACGCATCGTAAACGTGCCCAAGCGCGGGATCGGGAACACCACCCTCGATCGTCTGGCCGAGCACGCCAACCGGGAAGGCAAGAGCCTCTACGCCTCCCTTGCTTCTGTCCCCATGTCCCTGGAATTCCCCGCGTCCGCCCGGCAAAAGCTCTGGGAGTTTCAGCGGTTGCTCGAAGACATGAAGGCGCGCGTGGACGAACCGGTCGACGTGTTGCTCAAGGAGCTCGTGGAGCGCATCGGTTATCTGGAGTATCTGGAAGCTGACGAGCCGGAAACGGCGGTCGAACGCACCGAGAACGTGGAGGAGCTCGTGGCCGGCGCGCGAGCGTTCGTGGAGGAGGCGGAGGTCAAGGACGTGACGTCGTTCTTGAGCGAGGTCGCGCTCCTCACCGACATCGATCGGACCGAGGAAGGCGTGGAGAAGGTCTGGCTCATGACCATGCACAACGCCAAGGGCCTCGAGTTTCCGGCTGTGTTCGTGACCGGTTTGGAGGAGGGACTCTTGCCGCATCTCTCCTCCATGGAAACGGATGCGGATCTGGAGGAAGAGCGGCGCTTGTTCTACGTGGCCTTGACGCGGGCCAAGGAACGCGTGCATTTATTCGCCGCCGCGACGCGGCAGCACTGGGGAGGACCGGTGGGGGCTCCCTTATCGCGTTTCGTGGAGGAGATACCGGAGGAGCTGCTCGACGTGGAGCGTGAACCCGCCGTGCCGCGCTGGGGGCTGGTGGGCCAGGACCGCGGCCCCTCGCGCCGGGAGCCGGTCTCGACCGTGCGCCGGTCTCTGGGAATCGTGCGCCATCCCACCTTCGGTCGCGGGGATGTGATCGAACAGGAAGGATCGGGACCCGACGCCCGGCTCATCGTGGTCTTCGAGGGCAACATCAAGAAGAAGATCGTGGCTCGGTACGCCCAGTGGGAGGAGTCGCATGCGGATTTCTGAGCAAACGATCGCGCACTTAGCCCGCCTGGCTCACCTCGATCTGGAGCCCGAGGAAATGGAACGCTTGACCCGGGATCTGGGCGCGATCCTCGAATACGTGGAGCGGTTGGCGGACACGGGCGAGACCATTGCAGATGACCTGCTCCCCATGACGTGGCTTCGCGAAGACAATCCGATGTTGCCCTTAGCTCCCGGTATTGCCGTGTCCGTTGCTCCGGAGCGGCACAACGAGCTCTTCAAGGTGCCGCCCGTGCTCGGGGGCGATCGATCGAAGTCCGCATGAGCCTTCTTGCTCTTCCAGCGTCAACCCTGGCCGCCCGCGTGAAAAAGGGTGAGGTTCGAGCTGCCCACGTTGTCGAGGAATCGCTCGCGCGCATCGAGTCGGAGAACCCGCGCCTGGGCGCGGTGCTCCATGTGGGCGCGGACGCGGCCCGCGAAACTGCGCGCAGAGTGGATGACGACGTTAGCCGGGGTATCGATCCCGGCCCCCTGGCCGGCGTTCCGATCCTCCTCAAGGACAACATCTCGACCCTCGGAATGCCCACCACGGCCGGGTCGCGCATTCTCGACGGCTATCGCCCCTTGTTCGATGCCACGGTGGTAGAGAAATTGCGAAAGGCGGGTGCGATTCCGATCGGCAAGACGAACCTCGACGAGTTTGCCATGGGGTCCTCGACCGAGAATTCTGCGTTCGGCGTCACCCGCAATCCCTGGGACATGACACGTGTGCCGGGAGGCTCGAGCGGGGGATCGGCGGCCGCGGTGGCTTCGGCCATGACCCCGGTGGCGTTGGGTTCGGACACGGGCGGCTCCGTTCGCCAGCCCGCGTCCTTTTGCGGCGTGTACGGACTCTTGCCGACCTACGGGCGCGTGTCACGCTTCGGGCTCATCGCGTTCGCATCTTCGTTGGATCAAATCGGACCGATGGCGCGGGATCTGGGCGGTGTGCGCGCGGTATTCGAGGTCATTGCCGGCCACGATCCGCGCGATGCGACGTCGTCCATACAGGCGCCGGCGCCGGCGCGAACGGGCCCGCTTCGGGTCGGCGTTGCCCAGGAACTGCTGTCGCGACCGGGGGTCGAGACGGCGGTCGCGGCCCGGCTCGAAGAAGCCGCACAAAAACTCGAGCGAAGCGGCGCCAAGCTCGTACCGGTCACGCTTCCCGATCCGGACAAAGCCGTGGCGACGTATTACCTCATCGCGACCGCGGAAGCTTCCAGCAATCTGGCTCGCTACGATGGCGTGCGCTATGGACTGCGGGTCCCCGGAGAAACCGTGGAAAGCATGATGCGTCTCACCCGGAGCGCGGGGTTCGGGCGGGAAGTGAAGCGACGCATCCTGCTCGGAACGTTCGTGCTCTCGTCCGGCTATTACGACGCGTACTACGTGCGCGCTCAATCACACCGCGCGTTGCTTCGCCGTGCGTTCCTAAAGATCTTCGAGGGCGTCGACGTGGTGCTGCTGCCCACCTCACCCACGACCGCGTTTGCGATCGGCGACCGGACCGAAGATCCACTCGCCATGTACCTGGCCGACGTGTTTACCGTCTACGGCAACCTGGCCGGATTGCCTGCCTTGAGCGTTCCGGCGGGGCGAGATGCGGCGGGCCTTCCGGTGGGCGCTCAGCTCATGGCTCCGCCATTTGGTGAAGATCGTCTCTTTGCCGCCGCGGAGCAGTTGGAAGGAACAGGAGTATGAGCCCGCGATTCGAGGCGGTGATCGGGCTCGAGGTGCACGTCCAGCTCGCCACCCGAACCAAGATTTTTTGCTCGTGCGCCACGAGCTACGGCGCCGCTCCGAACACCCACGTATGCCCGGTGTGTTTGGGCCATCCGGGCGTGCTGCCCGTGCTCAACCGGGAGGCGGTCGCGCTCGCGCTTCGGTGGGCGGTTGCGGTGGGAGCGACCGTGCCCGAGCGCAGCATCTTCGCCCGCAAGAATTATTTCTATCCCGATCTTCCCAAGGGCTATCAAATCAGCCAGTACGATCGACCCATTTCGGTGGGGGGCTTGGTGCCCTTTCGCGTGGATGGCACCGTCCACCGGACGCGGCTCGTGCGCGCGCACCTCGAGGAAGACGCCGGAAAATCCTTTCATCCGGAAAGCGGACGCGAGGCGGCCACGCTCATCGATCTCAACCGGGCCGGGGTGCCGCTTCTGGAAGTCGTCACCGAGCCCGAGCTCCATTCCGCTCTGGAAGCGGAAGCGCTTCTCGAGCGGATTCATCAGCTCGTGACCTATCTCGAGATCTGCGACGGCAACCTCGAAGAGGGTAGCTTTCGGTGCGACGCGAACGTCTCCGTGCGTCCGTCAGGCACAACAGTGCTCCTTCCCAAGACCGAGATCAAAAACCTGAACTCGTTTCGCAATGTCTTTCGCGCGCTCGAATTCGAGATCGCGCGCCAGACCCGCGTTCTGGAAGCCGGCGAACCGCTCGTCCAAGCGACGCGCTTGTGGGACGCGGGAACCGGCCGCACGCGCGTGATGCGGGAGAAGGAAGAAGCGCACGATTATCGCTACTTTCCCGACCCGGATCTGCGCGCGCTCGAGGTGCCGGCCCACTGGATTGAGAATGTCCGTCGCGGGCTGCCCGAGTTGCCCTGGGATCGTGAGGAACGGTTGGCCAGCACGTACGCGATCACATTCGACGATGCGCGCATCCTGGCCGGCACCCGCGCCCTGGCGGATTACTTCGAGGCCGCGGCCCAAGCGGCGGGAGATGGGAAAGCCGCCTCGAGCTGGGTGCTGACCGAGATTCTTCGCCTGTACAAGGTGTCGTCGGATGGCTGGTCGGGGGTACGTGTTCCGGCGGCCGGCCTGGGGAAGATGGTGCGTATGATCCGCGAGGGAACGATCTCCGGAAAAATAGGCAAAGCGGTCTTTGCCGAAATGTCCGAGACAGGTCAGGATCCGGAAACGATCGTTCTGGCGCGCGGCTACAAACCGATCTCCGACCCTGACCAACTGCGCGAGATCGTGGCCCAAGTCTTGAACGAGCATGCCGGCCCCGTACGCGACTACCTGTCCGGCAAGGAAGCCGCGCTCAAGTTTTTGATGGGGCAAGTCATGAAACGCACCGAGGGTCGCGCGACACCGCATCTGGCGCAGGAGGCGGTGCTGGCCGGGATCGAGGCCCGGCGTTCGGAGACATCTCCATGAGCGAGCTACGGGTGCTCGTGGTGGGTTCCGGTGGGCGGGAACATGCGCTCGGCTGGGCCCTGGCCCAAAGTCCCTCCGTACGTCGCGTCGAGTCTGCGCCGGGAAACCCCGGACTTACCGCGCTCGGACGCAATTGGCCGGTTGCCGCGAATGACGTGGACGCGCTGGTGGATCTGGCCACGCGCGAAGCGTTTGACCTCGTCGTGGTCGGTCCCGAGGATCCACTCGCTCTGGGGCTGGCCGATCGTTTGCGAGGAGCCGGCGTCACCGTCTTCGGTCCCAATGCCTCGGGTGCGCGGCTGGAATCCAGCAAAGCCTTCGCCAAGACATTCATGAAACAACACGGCATTCCCACTGCGCCCTTTTCGATCGTGGAAACGATGGAGGACGCCGAAACTGCCCTCGGCCGATGGGGCGCGCCGGTGGTGGTGAAGGCGTCGGGACTTGCGGCGGGAAAAGGCGTGGTGGTCGCGGAGTCGGTGGACGAAGCACGGGCGGCGTGCCAAAGCTTCCTGGTCGAGCGCGTGTTCAAGGACGCGGGCTCCACGGTTGTGATCGAGCAAAAACTCGATGGCGAAGAAGTTTCGGTGTTGGCGGTTACCGATGGGGCACGCCTTTACGTGCTGCCGTCGGCGCAGGATCACAAGCGTGCGCTGGACGGAGATCAGGGACCCAATACCGGCGGCATGGGGGCCTACAGTCCCGCGCCGATGTTGACCGACACGCTCGCGCGCGAGGTCCGAGCACGCATTCTCGAGCCCACGCTCTCCGGTCTTCTTGCCGAGGGCATCACGTTTCGCGGCGTGATCTATGTGGGGATCATGATGACCGCGGAAGGTCCGCAGGTGCTCGAGTACAACGTTCGATTTGGAGATCCCGAAACGCAAGCCATTCTGCCGCGGCTTTTGGGACTGGATCTCGGCCAATTGTTGTTCGATGCCGCGCGGGGAAAGCTCGAAGCCGAGCAGCCCGTACCAACGGTCGGTGCATGTGCGTGCGTGGTGGCGGCGGCGCGCGACTATCCCCGCCAGGGCTCGCGCGGGGAGCGTATTTCCGGGGTGGAGGAGGCATTAGCCTCTGGAGCGCTCGTGTTTCATGCCGGTACGGCGATCGAGAACGGTCAACTGGTGACCGCGGGCGGACGTGTTCTTGACGTGGTGGGGACCGGAGATTCGCTGTCTGAAGCGCTTGACCTTGCCTATCGAGGCCTGGAGCACATCGCATTCGATGGTATGCGGTATCGTCGCGACATCGGGCATCGCGCGCTGGGCCGATCGCGGGCCGGGCGTTCATGACCCAAAAGGAGATCAGGATGGCCGAACCGGTGGTGGGCATTCTCATGGGGAGCGAGTCGGATAAACCGCGGATGGCGGGGGCGAGCGAGGTTCTTACCGAGCTCGGCGTGCCGCACGAAGTGCTGGTGCTGAGCGCGCACCGCTCGCCGGCCGAAGTCGGCGCTTATGCCGAAGGCGCGGCGGGACGGGGGATTCGAGTGCTCATCGCGGGCGCGGGCATGGCCGCGCATCTGGCCGGGGCCATCGCCGCACGAACCGTGCTTCCGGTCATTGGTGTACCCCTGGATGGATCTCCACTTTTAGGCCTGGATGCACTTCTTGCCACGGTGCAGATGCCGCCCGGAGTACCGGTGGCCACGGTGGCGGTGGGAAGCGCGGGGGCCAAGAACGCAGGGTTTCTAGCCGCCCAGATATTGGCCCTCTCCAACCCCGAGCTCCAGGAACGTCTCCGGGCGCGGCGTAGCCAGAGCGCGGCGAAAAAGTAAGCCACCCTATGGAGGTGGTGCCGGTCGACGTCGAGCATCCCGATCCCGGTGTCGTAAACCGGGCGGTGACTCTCTTAAGGGCAGGGCAGGTCATCGCGGGCCCTTCCGACACCGTGTACGGATTCCTCGTCAGACCTACAGCACCCCGGGCCATGGACACGCTCAAGAGCCTCAAGGGGCGTGAGGGTCCGTACATTCTTCTCGTGGCCAGCTTGGCCATGGCGCGAACCGCTACCCTCGGGGTCACTGAAACGACATGGGAGCGGGTGAGCCGAGTATGGCCGGGACCGGTGACGGTTGTGCTGCCAGGAGCATCGGGCCAATCTGTTGCGCTTCGTATGCCAAAGACAACCTTATTGATCACTATTCTCGAAGATTTAGGAGAACCTCTCATTTCCACGAGCGCAAATCGGGCTGGGGAGCCTGCTCCTCTATCCGCGGCGGAGGTTATGGGGCCTTTCGCGGACGAGATAGTGCCGCTTCTCCTGGACGGCGGCCCCGCCAGCTCGCGTGAACCATCGACTCTCGTGGATTTGACGGGCACGAACGCGCGTGTGTTGCGTCAGGGCAAAGGTAATGCCGCTCCGCTCCTTGACCCTCCCTAGGGGACACCCTAAACTTTTGTAGATGAACCCGTCACGGCGACCCTTCAACATCCTCTTCGTGTGCACCGGAAACATCTGCCGGAGCCCCATGGCCGTCGGCATTCTCGAATCCATTCTGTCCCCCCAGGCTCTGGCCACGGCCAAGGTCAGCTCGGCCGGGACGGGGGCCATGAACGGCATGCCGGTCAGCGAGAATTCGGTTCGCGCCTGCGAGGAAGAGGGAATCGATATCTCCCGCCATCGCTCGCGCGTGATCACGCGTCACCTGCTCGAAGCCAGCGACCTCGTGCTGGCCATGGAACGGCATCACGCGGAAGCCATGCGTCGACTTGCTCCCGATCTCGGTGATCGTATCCACCTCCTCTCCCAGTATGCCGCCGACGGAAATCCCGCCGTGCAAGGCGGCGTCCCCGATCCGATCGGGGGCGACCTGGAGGACTATCGACTGATCTTCGCGGAACTACGCGATCAGATTCGGGCTGCCTTGCCTCGCCTGGAGCGCGAGATCGCAGAGGCGCCGGTGGAGCCTTGATATGCCCATACCACCTCCGCCTCCATCCCGGGCCGAGTACATCTGGTTCGACGGTGACTTCGTTCCCTGGGAGTCGGCCCAGGTTCACGTCCTGTCGCATGTGATCCATTACGGATCCAGCGTCTTCGAAGGCATTCGTTGCTACAAGACGACCGAGGGTCCGGCGGTGTTCCGGTTGCCCGAGCATGTGCAGCGTCTTCTTTACTCTTGCAAGGTGGCGCGGATCGAACTGCGCTTTTCGGAAGCCGAACTCTTTCAGGGCTGCCTCGACGGCGTGCGCCGGAACGGATTCGAAGCATGCTACATCCGTCCGATCGTGTTCCGAGGCGCCGGCGGCATGGGCGTTTTCCCGCGTGACAATCCCATCCACGTCGCGATCGCAACCTGGGACTGGGGCGCTTATCTGGGGCACGATGGGATCGAGCAGGGTGTGGACGTCATGGTGTCCACGTTCCGCAAGCAACCGCCGGGAACGTTGCCGGCCACGGTGAAGTTCGGAGGCGGTTACACACTTTCGACCCTGGCCAAGATGGAAGCGAATCGGCTCGGTTTTGCTGAGGCCGTGCTGCTCGATACCGAGGGACGGGTCGCCGAAGGTACCGGCGAGAACATCTTCGCCGTGATCGAGGGCAAACTGCTTACCCCACCTTTGGCCAACTCCATCCTGGGCGGCATCACGCGCCGAAGCGTCATCCAGCTCGCTACCGACCATCACATTCCGGTTTCGGAGGAATCGCTCACCCGCGACATGCTCTACATGGCGCAGGAGCTCTTCTTCTCCGGGACCGCGTGCGAGATAACGCCCATCAAGAGCGTGGACAACCTGGCCGTAGGAAAGGGCAAGCGGGGACCGATCACGAAGAAGCTGCAAGCCGACTTTTTCGACATCGCAAGCGGAAAGGCAGCGGACCGGCACGGCTGGCTCACCCATGTTCCGGCGGCGAGCTCCGTCAGACCCGCTTAACGTGGCCTTTCTGGATCGCGACCCCGAAGTGGCCGGCGCCGTTCGCGCCGAGCTTGTGCGCCAGCGTGACACGCTGGAGATGATTGCGAGCGAGAACTTCACCAGCCCGGCCGTGCTGGAGGCGGTGGGTTCCGTGCTCACCAACAAGTACGCCGAAGGCTATCCGGGTAAGCGGTACTACGGCGGGTGCGAACACGCCGATCGGGTGGAGAGCCTGGCCCAGGAACGGGCAAAGCGCCTCTTCGGCGCCGAGCACGCCAACGTGCAACCGCACTCGGGCTCGACCGCCAATCAAATCGCCTACTTTGCGGTCATGAATCCGGGCGATCGCCTCCTCGGCATGAACCTGGGTCACGGCGGACATTTGACGCACGGCCACAAGGTCAACTTCAGCGGCCGTTTCTTTGAAGTGCACCAGTACGGCGTGTCTCCCGCCACCGGGCGGATCGATTACGACGCGCTGCGGGATGTGGCCCTGAGCGCCCGACCCAAGGTCATCGTAGCCGGCGCAAGCGCCTATCCCCGAATCATTGACTTCGATGCCTTTCGTCGGGTGGCGGATGAAGCGGGCGCGATCCTGATCGTGGATATGGCTCACATCGCGGGACTGGTGGCGGGCGGCATGCACCCCAATCCCGTGCCGGCCGCCGACATCGTCACCAGCACCACCCACAAAACGTTGCGCGGACCGCGAGGCGGATTCGTACTGTGCCGGGAGAAATGGGCGAAAGACATTGACCGCGTGAACTTCCCGGGCATGCAGGGCGGCCCGCTCATGCACGTGATCGCCGGCAAGGCGGTGTGCTTTGGCGAAGCGTTGCAGCCCGCGTTTCGCGAGTATGCGGCGAGGGTGGTGGAGAATGCCAAGGCGTTAGCGGCGGGGTTGCTCGCCCGTGAGTTCGATCTGGTGAGCGGCGGCACCGATAATCACCTTCTGCTCATGGATCTAAGGCGTCGCAAAATGACCGGCAAGCTGGCGGAAGCCTCCTTGGAAGCGGCCGGGATCACGGTCAATAAGAACGCCGTTCCCGACGATCCGGAAAAACCGACGGTGACGAGCGGGATTCGCATTGGCACCGCCGCCCTGACCACGCGCGGCATGGGACCGGAAGAAATGCGGCGGATCGCCATGGTGATGGCGGACGTGCTGGAGTCTCCCGAGGATCGAAGGGTGGGGACCAAGGCCCACGAAGCGACGGCCGATCTTTCGCAGCGGTTTCCCCTCTATCCCGAGCTTGGAGTGTGAGCGAGCGCCTCGCCTCGGAAGGCGGCTCGCCGGTTCGCTCCACCTTCCTGCCCTTCGCACGCCCAGTCATCGGTGAGGAAGAGCGCCGCGAAGTCATTTCGGTCTTGAACTCGGGTTGGCTCACCGTAGGCCCGCGCGTGGAGCGATTCGAGAAGGCGCTGGCCGAGTACCTCGACGTGCCCCACGTCGTGTGTGTGGATTCCTGCACGGCCGCGCTGCACGTATCGCTTCTCGCCCTCGGCATCGGACCCGGGCACGAGGTCGTGACGAGTCCCCTTACCTTCTGCAGCACGATCAATGTCATCTTGCACACCGGCGCGCGTCCCGTGCTCGCCGATGTCGACCCAGACACGCTCAACCTGGATCCGGAGCGGGCGGAAGCGGCGATTACCCGGGATACCTATGCGCTCTTGCCGGTCCACTACGGCGGATTTCCCTGTCCGATGGATGTGTTCACCGCGATGGCTCAATCGCGTGATCTGTGGCTGATCGAGGATGCCGCACATGCAATCGGTGCTACGTACCGGGATCAGAAGGCGGGCACCTGGGGAGACGCGGGGTGCTTTTCCTTTTACGCGACCAAGAACCTGACCACCGGGGAAGGCGGGGCATTGGCCACGCGGGACGCGGACCTTGCCGAACGCGCGCGGCTCTTGTCTTTGCATGGCATGGATCGCGATGCATGGAAGCGTTACACCGCGCAGGGCACCTGGTTCTACGAGATCCAGGCGGCGGGCTTCAAATACAACATGTCCGATCTCGAGGCGGCGATCGGGCTGGGACAGCTCGGCCGGCTGGAGATCATGAATGCGCGGCGACGTGAGATTGCCCAGGCTTACGACGCCGCATTTCGGGACCATCTCGCGATTGAAATTCCGTTTACGGAGCCGGGTGTGCTTTCGGCGCATCACCTTTATTCGATCCAGCTCCGCTTGGATGCGCTCACCCTCGATCGGGCCCGCTTCATGGATGAGCTGGCCGCGGAGAACATCGGCGCGAGCGTGCACTTCATTCCGATCGAGATGCACCCCTTCTATCAACGAACACTCGGGGTCTCGCCCGGTTCGTTCCCGGTCGCCGAAGCTGCCTATGCCCGCATGATTTCGTTGCCTATCTACCCCGCCATGAGCCCCGAGGACGTCGGCGATACGATCGCGGCCGTTCTCAAGATTGCCGATCGCTTTCGCCGGTAGCGTGCCGTGGCCAAGCCCGTGGTGCTCGTGGTCGGCGGAGGGTTTGCCGGCCTCGAAGCGGCCAAGGTCTTAGCCCGCTCTCAGAAGGTCCAAGTCCTTCTCGTTGACATCGCCAACTTCGCTTTGTTTTCCCCCATGCTGCCCGAGGTCGCCACAGGCGACATCGAGACGCGACACATTCTGGTGCCCCACCGGGACATCCTGCCCGCACAGGCGGCGCGGCAAGGACGCGTGATTCGCATCGACCATGCCCAGCGATTAGCGGACGTCGAGACCACGGTCATGCCCCGCATCGACGCGATTCACTATGACCACGTGGTGTTCACTCCCGGTGGAACCACCAATTTTTTTGGCGTCCCGGGTGCGGAAGGCCACGCCCTCACCTTCAAGACGATCGGGGACGCCATCCTGCTTCGAAACCGGATCCTTTCGCTGTTGGAGCGGGCGTCCGTGGAACCGTCGGCGGAAGGCCGAGAGCGCTTGTGCCGGGTCGTGATCGTGGGGGCCGGATTCTCGGGGGTAGAGCTGGCGGCAGCGCTCGCCGATTTCTTTCATCGCGCCGCCCGAAAGCAGTATCCGGAGCTCCAGCATTACCTGCGGGTGGCAGTGATCGAAATGCTGAACGAGGTCACGCCGATGCTGCCCGAAACGTTACGCCGCGCCGTCCGCCGGAGGCTCTTGGCATCGGGGGTCGATCTTCGGCTGGGAGTGAAAGTGAGCGCGGTGACGGGGGACGAAGTGATCTTGGGCGGAGGCACTGTTCTTCCGACCCTAACCACCGTCTGGACGGCGGGGGTGAAACCGGCCGAGGACCTGAAGAATTGGAACCTGCCCTTGGATGGGAAGGGGAGGGTGATCGTGGATCGGGAGCTCCGCGTGGAGGGCATTCCGGGAGCGTGGGCGGCCGGTGATGCTGCGGCCATTCCGTCTCCGGAAGGCACGGCGCCTCCGACGGCGCAACATGCCGTTCGGGAGGGACGGCTCTTGGCTCGAAACATCCTCGCCGAGCTCGACGGACAACCCGCCCACCCCTTCACGTATCGCACGAAGGGACAGCTCGTATCCCTTGGTCATCGCAGTGGGGTAGGGATCGTGATGGGGGTTCTGGTCCGCGGCTTTCCGGCCTGGTGGCTCTGGCGCACCTATTACCTGCTTCAACTCCCTACCTGGCTTCGGCGGGTGCGGGTGGCGCTGGACTGGACGATCGATTTGTTCTTTCAAAAGGACGTGGTGGAGTTGCCGATGGGGAGCGAACGCCGCGAGTAACTCCTCCCAGGAGGAGTAACAAGTAAAAACAATTCATCAAATCGCCCCGGGGCGATTGCCTCGTGCACTCGTTTTGAAGCGAGTGCCTACATGCCGCGAAGCGATTCGATCACTCGATCCTGCTCAGCATCGGTCAACTCGGGATAAAGCGGCAACGACAAGCACGTCGCGGCCCACCGCTCCGCCTCCGGCCACCGACCCGTCTGTTCCCCAAAGGCCGGCTGAGCAGGAACGGTGAGCGGATAATGAATTGCCGTCCCGATACCCGCCTCGCGAAGCCCTGAAGCAATGCGATCCCGATGAGAATGGCGCACCGTGAAGAGGTGATACACGTGCCGGGCCCCGATTCGCTCGATTGGCAACTGCAACGGTTCTCCAAACGGCGTGAAACCAACCAACCCCGCCCGATACCGCTCCGCCAACGCCCGACGCTTGTTCGTCCAATCCGACAAATGCCGTAACTTCACGGACAGAATCGCGGCCTGGATCGCGTCCAGCCGCTCGTTCTGACCGATCTCCACGTGCAATGTATGGTCGCTTCGGCCGTGATTGGCCAGCCGGCGCACACGGGCGGCCAGCTCGAGGTCCGACGTCATCACCAACCCGGCATCGCCGGCCGCGCCGAGATTTTTCGTGGGATAAAACGAAAAGGCCGCCGCATCGCCAAGGCTCCCAACCGTGCGTCCCTGCCATGTCGCGAGATGACTTTGCGCGCAGTCTTCGAGCACCAGGAGTTCGCACTTGCGCGCCAACCGAAGCAAATCGTCCATGGGTGCCGGGTGCCCGTACAAATGCACCGGAATGACCGCTCGCGTGCGCGGGGTGAGCGCAAGCGCAACCTGCTCGATATCCAGACACCCGGTTTCGGGATCCACGTCCACGAACACCGGCACTGCGCCTGCGTGGACGACCGCGGCGGCGGTAGCAATGAAGGTGAACGCGGGGACGATCACCTCATCTCCTGGCCCGATGCCCATGGCGGTCAACGCCAGGGACAAGGCCGACGTCCCGCTTTTCGTGGTCACCGCACAGGACATGCGGTGCATGGCCGCAAAATCCCGTTCGAAGTCGCGAACCGGATCCCCACCAATGAAGGCGGCATGCCGAAGCAGGGGTAAAACGGCGTCCAAAAGCTCGGGCTCGAGCGCCCGGTGTTGCCCGGCGAGATCGATGAAGGGAACAGGATGCTCCGACACAGCGCGGCAGTATAACACCGGGCCTGGTGCTGGAGTTCTCCGATCCCCTTGTCCTGCCCCAAGTTCGGCCCTCTGGACGGGATTCCGGTTGCTTGCTCCGGCACGAAGCCATCGTTAGACTTTTCCGGCTCCGTATTGCAGGCCGCTGGTTCAAGGGAGGTACGTCGTGCAGGAGATCGCAGAACTCAACGCTCGCGTGCGGGAGGATGCTCAGGCCTTGAGCCGGGTCACCTCCGAAGTGGGACGCGTGCTGGTGGGGCAGAAGCGAATGGTGGATCGTTTGCTCGTTGCCCTGCTCGCCGACGGTCACGTGCTTCTCGAAGGCGTCCCGGGGCTCGCCAAAACCCTGGCCATCAAGACGCTCGCCGGCACCCTGCACATGCAATTCTCGCGCATCCAGTTCACGCCCGATCTGTTGCCCGCGGATCTCACCGGGACCCTCATTTACAATCCGCGGGACGGAGCCTTCACCCCACGCAAGGGTCCTGTGTTCACCAACATCTTGCTCGCCGACGAGGTGAACCGCGCCCCGGCCAAGGTGCAAAGCGCCCTTCTGGAAGCAATGCAAGAGCGACAAGTCACGCTTGGCGATACCACGCATCGCCTGCCCGAACCCTTCCTCGTCTTGGCCACCCAGAATCCCATCGAACAGGAAGGCACTTATCCCCTCCCCGAAGCACAAGTGGATCGCTTCATGCTCAAGGTCGTCGTCGAGTATCCCTCGAAGGAGGAAGAGCTTCAGATTCTCGAACAAGCGGGATTGGGGGTCCTTCCCACCCCCACGCCGGTTCTCGATCAAGCGGAACTCTTGCGCTTGAGACAGGTGCTCCGGAGCATCTACGTGGACGAAAAAGTGAAGCGCTATGTCGTCGACCTCGTCATGGCCTCACGCACCCCCGACAAATACGGTCTCGATCTCGGGCCGCTCATTGCGTACGGTGCGTCGCCACGCGCCACCATCTATCTTGCGCAGGCCGCCCAGGCGCACGCGCTCTTGCGCGGGCGCGGATATGTCACCCCGGATGACGTGAAGGCAATTGGACTGGACGTGTTGCGCCACCGCATCATCCCCACGTTCGAGGCCGAAGCCGAAAACGTGACCGCGGCCGCGATTGCCCAGAAGCTGCTCGATTCCGTCGAAGTGCCGTGAGCCGCCCATGATTCCCCGCGAAGTACTGCGCAAGGTTCGGCACATCGAGATCCGGACCCGGCGACTCGTCACCGACATGTTCGGGGGCGAATACCACTCGGTCTTCAAGGGACTCGGTATGGAGTTCGCCGAGGTGCGCGAGTACGCCGCCGGCGACGACATCCGATCCATCGACTGGAACGTGACCGCCCGCATGGGGCATCCGTTCGTGAAGCTGTTCCGTGAAGAGCGGGAGCTCACCGTGGTCCTCCTCGTCGACCAAAGTGCATCGGAATTCTTCGGCACGCGCGAGCGCCTCAAGTCCGAATTGGCGGCCGAGGTCGCCGCGCTCTTGGCGCTCTCCGCGGTGGAAAACAACGACCGAGTGGGTCTTGTCCTTTTTACCGATCGCGTCGAGCTCACCGTGCCTCCAGCCAAGGGCCGCCGTCATGTGCTGCGAGTAGTGCGCGAAATCCTCGCCCATCATCCGAGCGGCAAGGGAACAGATCTGGCCGGAGCGCTCGATCATCTTTGCCGACTGCAAAAGCGGCGCGCGGTGGTGTTCTTGATTTCGGATTTTCTCGCGGAAGGCTACGAGCAGTCTCTCTCCATTGCCTCCAAGCGTCATGACCTTGTCGCGTTGCGGTTGCGCGACCGGCGCGAGGAGATCCTGCCGTCGGTGGGTGTGGTGGCGCTTCGCGATCTGGAAACAGGGCGCGATTTAATGGTCGACACCTCCAACCGCAATGTGCGGGCGCGATTCGGCAAAGGCGTGGTGGACCGGGAGCGTGCGTTCCAAAGAGCCGTGCGCAAGGCACAAGTAGACTCCGTCGATCTCTGGACCAACGAAGACGTGGTGGCCCCGTTGGCCGGTTTCTTCCGGCGCCGCATGCGGAGGCGATGAGTGAAACGCGCCCTGTTTGCCGCCGTTTTGTTGTGTCTCAGCACCCCGACCCGGGCCGCCGAAACGCCGACCGATACCCTCCGGGTTTCCGGCCAGCTCTCCGCGTTGGAAGCCCGAATTGGGGAACGTGTGCATGTGCGCGTGGCGCTTCCGAAACCTGCGCCCGATGCACGGCTCATGGGTCCATTGCCCAAGGATTACGGCACGCTCCAGGTCCTGACCTCGCAGGAATCCCAAGCCCAGGATGACAGCACGGCTTGGGATTTGGAGGTGGCGGCCTTCGATTTGGGTGAACAGGATCTCGGCACGCTGCCGTTTCAGCTCGAAGGTGGAGGAGGATCAGTTCCGGTCGCGCTTTCCAATGGCCGTATCGACATCACGCCGACCTTGCCCGATACGGCTACCGCGGCAGGACTTCGCGACGTGAAGCCCCCCGTTCCGGTGCCCATCCGCTGGCGTTGGGGGCGGATTGCCATGGCCCTCGGTATCCTGATCGCCCTCATCGCGCTCCTATGGTGGCTCAAGCAGCGACGCAAGGTCGAGGACGTGCCGGTCCCTCTGCTCCCGACCCTTTCGCCCGAGGAGGCCGCGCTTCGCGCCTTGCGCGAATTGGAAGATGCCGCGCTGGCCGCGCGGGGCCGTCGCCCCGAACACTACGTGCAATTGAGCGGCATCCTCCGCGAATACGTGGAAAAACGATTTCGCGTTCCCGCCGTGGAGTCCACGACCTCGGAGCTTCGCCACGCGTTTCTCCGCGCCCTCCGAACCCCCGCTGATTCGGACACGCTGCTCGATCTTCTCGATCACTCGGATCTGGTGAAGTTCGCGCGTTACGATCCCGGAGTCGAAACCGCACGCGCCGACCTCGAGCGGGCGAGAGCCTGGATCGAACGCAACCGACCCGCCGCGATACCCCTGCCGGAGGAGGCCGTGCATGCGGCTGGCTGATCCACTCTTTCTTATTTTGCTTTTGCCCTTGGCTCTGATCCTGTTCTGGCAGCTGAGACGCGGGAGTGAAGGGGCAACCCTGCGGTTCTCGGACGTGCGCATGTTTCAGGGTACGGGGTGGCGGGTCTGGACGGCGCGGGCGGTGCCGGTCCTGGCCTACACGGCGGGAACCCTTCTCATCTTGGCCCTGGCCCGGCCGCAAACCGGGGCATCGCGATCCGAAGTCAAAAGCGAGGGGATCGATATCGTGCTGTGCCTCGATATCTCCGGAAGCATGCGGGCGGAAGACATGGGTCCGGGCAATCGACTCGCCGTCGCCAAGGAGGTCGCGAAAAAATTCGTGGAGGGCCGGCCGGGAGATCGCATCGGCCTGGTGGTGTTTTCCGGAGGTGCGTATACGCAGTGTCCGCTTACCCTGGATCACGGCATTGTCACCTCGCTCATCGATCAAATCGATTTTGGGCAGGTGGCGGACGGGACCGCGATCGGGATGGGGCTTGCGACGTCGGTCAACCGGCTGCGTGAAGCGAAAGGGAAGAGCAAGGTCGCGATCCTGCTCACCGACGGACAGAACAACGCGGGCGAAATCGATCCCGCGACCGCGGCCAAAGCCGCCCATGCGCTCGGGGTGCGTGTGTACACGATTGGCGCGGGCAGCAAGGGAGCGGCCCGCATCCCGGTCGACGATCCCGTATTCGGCCGCCGGTACGTGACCATCGATGCGAGCATCGACGAGAACACGTTGCAAAATATCGCCAAGGAAACGGGAGGCCGCTACTTTCGGGCCACCACCGCCGAGGCCTTGGAGAAGATCTACAGCGAAATCGATCACATGGAGCGTTCGGAGGCGTCCACGGTGGAATACATCGAGTACAACGAGAAGGGCCCCATCCTCGCACTCTTGGCCGGTCTGTCCTTGGCCGGAGCCCTGGCCATCGCGGGAACCGTGGCCAACCGGATACCCTAGCTAATGCTTTGGGGAGCCCCGCACGCGCTCAATTTTCTGTGGCTCATACCGCCTCTGGTGGCCGTGGCGATATTCGCGGCGATAAGCCGGAGCCGGCGACTCCGCACGTGGGCAGAGGTACGGTTGTGGCCGCGGCTTACGCCGACCCGCGCCCCCGCCCGGCGGGGTGTGCGCACGGCACTCTTCTTGGCGGCCATGGCGCTCGCTCTCATTGCCGCGGCGCGCCCTCAAGTGGGCGCGCACACGGTGCAGGTGAACCGGCAAGGAATCGACGTTCTGGTTGGACTCGACGTGAGCCTTAGCATGGACGCGGGGGACGTCGTGCCCAGTCGCCTCGAGCGATCCAAGCAGGAGATTCGCGAGCTTCTGGGCGGCCTGCGCGGCAATCGCGTGGGCATCCAGCTCTTCTCGGGATCGCCGTTTCTTTATTGCCCCCTGACCCTCGACGTCGCCGCCGCCAATCTATTTCTGGACGCGGTCAAGGCGGATGTCCTCCCGGATCCGGGAACGAACTTGGAAAGTGCATTGAATGGAGGGAAATCTGCTCTGGAGCATGCCGAGGGTAAGGGCGGGCGCGTCATCGTCATGTTCACCGACGGGGAGTCGCACGAAGGGAATCCGGTCGAGGTTGCGCGTGCGCTCGGGCAAGCTGGGATCCCGGTGATCACGGTCGGCGTCGGCACCCCGGCCGGGGAGCCGATTCCAGTGCGGGATGACGGCGGGCGGCCTGCGGGGTACAAGAAAGATCGCAGCGGCCAGGTCGTGTTGAGCCGGCTGGATGAAGACGTCTTGCAGCAAATCGCCCAGGTGAGCGGTGGCAAATACCTGGCGGCGACCCTTCAGGGCCATGAGATCGGGAATCTGTTGGATTTTATGGGGCGCATGGAGCGTGGGGAGCTGGGGGGATCCTTCCGCCGCCGGGTGGAGGAGCGGTATCAGATCCCCGCCGGGCTGGCCGCGGTATTTCTCATCTTGGCTCTCGTTCTGCCCGAAACCCGTGGGGTGTCCAAGACCGAACCATCGGAGTCAGAAGCGTGAACGGTTTAGCCATTCCGGTTTTATCCGCATGTCTCATTCTGGGCGTCACCGACCTGCTGGCGCCGTTCGTGGATGGTGCGTCACGCGAGGGGCGTAAAGGCAACGAACGCTATGCGGCTCGAGATTGGGATCATGCGCTTGAGCATTACGAGAAGGCCGCCGCCCAAAAACCCGATGGCGCGTTTCAATACAACCTGGGTACGGCGGCCTACCAGAAGAAGGACTTCAAAGCGGCCACGCAGGCGTTCTCTCGGGCGACCGCGGACGCCACGATGGATCGCGATCGCACCGCCTACAACCTCGGCAACACCCGGTTCAAGGCCGGAGACTTGCAGGGCGCCCTGGGGGCCTATCGATCCGCCTTGGTGGCCAACCCGAACGACCCGGACGCCCGCGCGAACTACGAGTTGACGCTTCGTCAGCTCAAATCCTCGCCGCCCGATTCCTCGCAAAAAAACCAGCAACAGAAACAGAACCAAGAAGACGGGCAGAATCAGCAAAACCAATCTGGACAGAACCAAGACCAGAACCAAAATCAGAACGAAAAGAACCAACAAAACCAGGCGCAACAGAACCAACCCGGGTCAGAGGGGCAAAACAACCAAGACCAACAGAAAGAGGGCGAGAGCCAACCGAACGAGCCCAAAGACGGTCAGGAATCGAAGGCGGATTCGAGTGGAGGCATGCCTCAGAAGCCGGGACAGATGACGCCCGCTGAAGCAAAACGGTTATTGAACGCCGTCACGCCGGAGGAGCGGGAACTTCTGCAGGCTCGACTCAAGGCCACGCGCAAGCATCGTGCGGAGAAAGACTGGTGAAACGCGTCCTCGTCCTCTGCCTCTTGCTGGCCATCACCGGGGCGCGAACCGTCCGCGCGGCGGACGTCAGTGCCAGCCTGGATCGGCGGACCGCGCAGGTGGGGGAAAACGTCGTGCTGACCGTGGTCGCCAATGGTGCGGTGAAGTCGGTTCCCGACGTGTCCCTGACCAGCCTCGAAACCGACTTCGACGTCTACTCCGTCGGCCAGTCCACCAATGTGTCGATCGTGAACGGGCAAATGACCACGCAAACAAGCCGGCAATTCGTGCTCATTCCCAAACACGCGGGGACGTTCACCGTTGGCCCGTTGTCGGTGCGCCTCGGCAACGATTCACTGCAAACCCAGCCTCTGTCGCTGACCGTCACCAGTGGGCCTCCGCCGCCGAGCCCCTCCCCGAGCACGCGGGGGGAATCCGGAGGCACTTCGGGGAGCGAAGATCTCTTCGTCCGAGCCACGGTGGATAAATCGAGCGTATATGCCTACGAACAAGTCACGCTGCGCGTGCGGCTCTACGCACGAGGTGGACTTCTCGACAATCCGGCCTACACGCCGCCGGCCACGGAAGGGTTCTGGCGCGAGGACGTGCCCCCGCCCCAACCGGGAATCGAGGTCGTGAACGGGATGCGCTATCGCGTTCTCGAGGTGCGCATGGCGCTCTTTCCCACGATCCCGGGGGTCCACACCATCGGAGAAGCCGTGCTGGATTGTCAGGTCGAGGACCGCACGCGGCAGCGCGATCCCTTTTCGTTCTTCGGCGGCTCGTTGTTCGAGGCGAAGCACATGATCCTGCGCAGCAAGCCGCTCACCGTCACCGTGAAAGCGTTGCCGGCCGGAGCACCGCCGGGGTTCGAAGGTTCGGTGGGCGACTTTCAGCTCGAAACGTACGCCGATCGCCGGGACGTAAATCAGAACGAACCCGTGACGTTGACGGTGAAGGTGAGTGGGGAGGGTCACCTGCGCACGATTGGAGAGATCCAGCTTCCGGCAACTCAGGATTTTCGTGCGTATCCCTCGACCGAGAACCAGCAGCAATCGACCGAGGGGGATCGCATCCGGGGGAGCGTGACCCGGCAATTCGTGCTGGTGCCCCTCAAAGCCGGGGATCTTCAGCTTCCCATCGTGCGGTTCGTTTTCTTTTCTCCGCGGGACGGCGCCTATCACACTGCGGCGAGTCAGCCGATCTCGATTCATTCCGCGGCGGGGGCACCGGCCGCACCGGGGAGCGCGCGTAGCGGCATAGAAGTCGTCGGGCACGACATTCGCTTCATCGAGACCGACGTTCCACGGTTTACGACCCATTCCGATCCATGGTCGGCCGCCAAGCCGTGGCTCTTGCTCTTGCCCTTGCCCGTTCTGGGATATCTCGGGTTATGGGGTTGGGAGGAACGGCGGCGCCAGTTCCAGACCCAAGGCGCGCGACGCCGCCGGTCCCAGGCCGCACGCCGCGCGAGGGCACGCCTCAGAGATGGACATGGGGACGCAAGTGCAGTCGCAGAACGCGTGGGGGACGTGCTCCGTACCTATCTTGCCGACCGATACGATCTCCCAGCGGCGGGGTTGACCCCCGATGTCGTCGTGGCACGCCTATCGGAGGAGGGGGCGGACCCGGAACCCTGGGTTTCTCTTCTCGAGCGTTCGGACGCGGCTCGCTATGCGCCGCCCGCGTCGCGCGCCGTCACCGCAGAATGGACTCGAGATGCCGAGCGTCTCATCGCCACCCTGGAGAAGCACTCGTGATACAACGTCTCGGGGTTCTGATGACCCTCCTGTGGGCTCAGACCGCGCACGCCGACGCTACAGCCACCGAGGCCTTTTTGCGGGGCAACACGCTCTATCAATCCGGGGATTACGCGGGAGCCCTAAACGCTTACGAGGAGGTCACGCGGCGTGGATTGACCGCACCGGAATTGGAGTACAACTTAGGTAACGCCTCCGTCAAATCGGGAAAAATCGGGCTGGCGGTGTTGCATTACCGGCGGGCCTTGGCCCTGAAGCCGAATTATGAAAGTGCTTGGATTAATTTGAATTACGCCAGATCGTTGACCCAGGATGTGAAGTCAGAAGCCCCCCCATCTCAGCACCAGGGGTGGACGGCCCAGTTGCGGTTGGGCGCGGAGCGGGCCGGATGGCTGTTATTTGCGGTAGTGACGGTGCTCTTGGGCTTGGCCGCGTGGCGGCGTGTGGGGACCGGGTTTCCGGCGTGGGTAAGCGGGCTCCAATGGTCCGTGGTGGCGGTGGCATTGCTCTTGGTGGCGGCTCTGGTATTCGAATGGAGCCAGCTCTCCAAGGGCAAGGAAGGAGTTGTGCTGGCCGAAGAAACGGAAGTGCGCGCGGGTCCTAGCCCGGATCAAACCGTTTCGTTTCGATTGCATCAAGGTACGGAGGTAGACATTTTGCGGTCGGTGCCGGGGTGGATTGACGTCAGAGTTTCGCCGGAGCTCGAAGGCTGGGTTCCCGAAACGGCACTGCAGCCGATCTGAACTATGTGAGTCATCGCAGCCTTTGGGAGAACGAATCATGTTAAAGCGGGTGCTCCTCACCGTGCTGATTACGGGGGCGACGCTGGTTCTCATCGCGACGGTGGCTGCGGTGGTGTTGATAAAGCCTGAGAAGCTCAAGGCCCAGCTCATCACCCAGCTACAACATCGCACCGGATATGTGCTCACCGCCGGGCCGGCGTCGCTTGCTCTCGGATGGCACGGCGCCGGCATCAAGGTCCACCAGCTGAACGCCCAATCGCCCGACTCCTCGGTTGTGATCGCGATGGAGGACCTCGCCGCCTACGTGAAACTCCTTCCGCTTCTCCATCATCAGGTGGCCCTCGAGCACGTGAGCCTCGGTAAGCCCTCCTACGTGCTGCGCAAAGGAACAACGAAACCGACCCCCGCCGAGAAGGCACCGGGAGGACACGCGACCTCGCTGGCTCAGCTCGGCATCGATTCGTGGTCGGTGTCCGACGGTTCGTTCAAGCAGTACGAACCTGGGCGCGGCGAGTTCACGCTAAGCGGCATCGACATGGGGGGTGGTCTCAATTGGGCCCACGAAGCGGGGTGGAATGGCTCGGCGCACGGCACGATCAAGCACGGCGTGTTCTTTGCCGCGGGACGCCCCTGGCCGTTCGAGAACCTGAAAATCGATTCGGATTTCAGGCTCTCCAGCGCGGCCGATTCGATCCAGGTGGAGACGATGGAGCTTGGAATCTCCGGGCTCAAGGGTTACTTCAAGGGAGGCTATGCGCGCCAGAATGGCGTGTGGGTGGGCGACGTTCGCGGAAAGGTCGATCAAGCCGCGTGGTCCAAGTTCGAGAATTTTCTGACCCCGCTCGCGGTCTCGCTGAAGCGCTTCGACGTCGACGGCAGCGTGGGGCTTCCCGATATGCATCTGTGGCGGACTGCCAGTGGTCAAAACAACATTGAGGGAACGCTCTCGGTCGTTGATCTCTCGGTGAAGATGCAAGGCGCACCGGCGGGGTTATCGCAGTTTCATGGCACGGCGCACTTCACCCCCGAGACCATCGCCATGAAAGGGGGAAAGGGCGTGGTGGCCGGCCAACCGCTCGCGCTCGATCTCAACATGACCGGAACGTCGCCGCGTAAGGTGCGAGCGCACGTGGTCACCTCGTTTCCCGGAGCGGTGGCCGGACAACTCATTCCTAAGGACAAGCCGATCACGTTGTCGAGCGGAAGCTTGAACGTCGACGTCGTGCTCGAGCGCGCATTTCCGGGACAAGGACTTCCGACCTGGGCCGGCCGGGTTCAGTTTCAGGGCCTTTCGGGCACGCTGAACAAGCTGCCCTTTGCCGAGGGCTCGGGCACTGTGGCCATGAACGGCATGGCGGCGGACGTCCAGGCACTCCACATGAAGATCGGCCGGTCGGATTTCACCGTCCACGGCACCATTCCCGACCTGACGAATCCCTGGTTCAACTTTTCTCTCGTCTCCGGCGTTCTGGACGTGGACGAGCTCACGTCCAAGGCCGAAGCAAGCGGTGGACCGTCTTCGACCGATTCTTCCGGAAAACCCAAACGTTCCCCGCTCGGCATTGCCGGCCAAGGGCCGGCGCGGGTGGGCTCCTTGCATTTCAAGGGCAAGGATTACCGCGAGGTGACGGCCCAGGTGCGCCTCGACGAGGCCGGGATCACGCTCGACAACTTGACCGGGCGCGGTTACGGCGGCTCCGTGGCCGGGAATCTGCGGGTCACTCCCCGGGAGGGTCATTGGGCCTATGACGGAAAGCTGACCGGGAAGGACATGAAGGCCAGCGAAGTGCTCTCCACCTGGGTGCCTCGAGCCAACATTTTGGACGGACGTATCAACGGCGTGGTCGATTTGAGCGGCCAGGCGGGCAAGGGGACGGATCCCAAGAAGACGCTGAGTCTGGTCGGTGACGCAAAGCTGGATGGCGGCGCGTTTCGCAATTTCACGGGCCTCGCGTCACTCAGCAAGTACATCAATATTCCGGAGCTCACGACTCAGGGCTGGCCCATTCAGGATCTCGCCACTCACTTTGAAATTCAGGATGGCGCGGCCGTGTTCAAGGGATTACACCTCACCCAGGCCGGCATGGATTGGGATCTCGCCGGAGCGATTGGGTTCGACGGGGGGCTGAACTTGAAGGGTTCCCTCCGGGCGCTGCCGGATCGGCTCAAGATTCCGTCCGAGGTTGCCCCCTACACGAAGTATCTCGTCCATAGTGACGGGCGCATCGCCATCGATTTCAACGTGACCGGGAAATCGTCCGCGCCCACTGTAGCCCTAGATTGGGACGACTTGCTGGAGCACGCCGCCGGAAAATTCGCCCAGGATCAGGCCACCAATATCATTTCGCAGCAGATTCAAAAGGCGATCCAGGGGAAGACACCGACGGTGAAAGCGCCGGGGGACACCACGAAGACGACGCTGGATTCATTGCAAAAGGTCGTGCCGTTCCCGACCAAGGTGGATTCGCTCAAACCCAACGTATTCGACCAGCTCAAGGATCTGCTCGGCGGAAAGAAAAAGAGCCCGCCCGCCAAGCCGGAGAGCACGAAAGCTCCGCCGTCCAGCACCCAGGCTAAGCCGCCTCCGTTGTGAGCCCTGCGGTCGCGTGATACCGTTCGCGACCCATGCAACACGCGGTCATTCTCGCTGGAGGGAGCGGGGAGCGCTTCTGGCCCTTGAGCCGCGACGATCGGCCCAAACCGTTTCTCGCCTTTTTCGGTGAGACGTCCCTCCTTCGCGCCACCTTTTTGCGCGTGCGTTCGATCGTTCCATCCGATCGCATATGGGTGGTCACTGCGATGGCGCACGTGGCGCGCGTACGGCGCGAGCTTCCGGAGATTCCCGCGGACCACGTGCTCGGCGAACCCTTGGGGAAAAACACCGCGCCGGCGATCACCCTCGCGGCCTGCCGCATTGCCGCCCAGGATCAAGAAGCGGTGCTCCTCGTGCTCCCCGCCGATGCGTGGGTGCCCCGCCCCCAACCGTTCGTGCGTGCCGCCAAAACCGCGCTTCGCTTGGCGGAGCGGGAGGATCGACTTTACCTGGTCGGGGTGACGCCCACGCGTCCGGAGACGGGATACGGCTGGATCGAGCCGGGGCCGGTCCTGGGGCGGGGTCCGGCCCGGGCGGTGCGGCGCTTCGTGGAAAAGCCGACTCTCGCCAGGGCTCGTCGATTCCTCCAGAGCGGCCGATATCTATGGAACGCCGGCATATTCGCCTGGAAGGCTCGTGTGTTTCTCGAAGAGACGAACGCGCACCTTCCGGCCTTGTATCGAGCGTTTCATCCATTGGGCGTGGGCACGCTGACGCGACCGCGCCTCGAGGCGGCCTACCGGAAAGCTTCCTCGACATCGGTGGATGTGGGTATCCTGGAGCGCTCGCGGCGCGTGGCAGTGGTGGTGGGGCGCTTTGCGTGGGACGATCTGGGCACCTGGTCGGGGCTGGCGCGACTGGATCCGGAATTCCAGAAGGGCCATGTGCTCAAACTCGATAGTCCGGATACCATTGTATGGGCCGAAACGGGTCCGGTGGCGGTGATCGGCGTACCTGGAATCGTGGTGGTGCGATCCGGGGACGCGACGCTGGTGGCCGCCCTGGATCGCGCGCAAGACGTGCGTACGATTGCGCGCGCGCTTCGAACGAAAGGAAAGAAACGAAAGACGCTCAAGGAGGGTTGAGCCATGACGTTCAAATATTGGGTGCGTCCGGCCGTGGTGATCGTGGCCGGTATCGGGCTCGCGGGATGTGGGGCTAAGCAGCCACCTGAAACTCAGGTCGACAAACACCCGTGGGAAGTTCGAGTGGAGTCGCCGCTCGACACCATTCAAGTCACCCCGGAAACACAAACGACCGCGCAAACCGTACCTTCGGAGACACAGGTAACGACGGGCATGGAGACGCCGGTGGTCACTGAAACCGCGGCCGCCATGCCTGCATCCGGTAACACCGCGACCCCGGCGGTTCAGACCTCGATGCCGGATTCCAAATCCTTCATTCCCGGATGGCGCGTGCAGATCCATGCGTTCCCCACCATGGCAAGCGCGGAAGCGGCGGCGGTGAAAGCGCGGCAGCGATTCACCGAACCCGTGTATGTCGAATATCAAGCGCCCATGTACAAGGTGCGGGTAGGGGACTTTCTGACCAAGGACGACGCGCGGCACATGGTGAACCGGGCCAAGGCGGAGAACTACGCGCAGGCCTGGGTGGTCGAGGATTTGGTCATGCGTCCGGGAAACTAATTCCGAACGCGACGGAAAACCATGTCGGAACTACGCAAGGATCCGTTCCTGGATCGCTGGGTCGTGCTCGCCCCGCATCGCGAACATCGGCCTCGGTCATCCCAGGGCGACGCATCGAAAGCGGAGTGTCCGTTTTGTCCCGGGCACGAATCCCAAACCCCGCCCGAAGTGCTCGCGTTGGGCCGCCAGAGCAACCGCCCCGATACCCCGGGTTGGCAGGTGCGCGTGTTTCCCAACAAGTATCCCGCCTTCTCGCCGGAAGCGGATAAACCCGCGGTATACCCGCCCTTTCTCGCCCAGACCGCGCGGGGCGAACACGAAGTCGTCGTCACCTCGCCGGATCACGACGCCCGGTGGAGGACGTTCTCGAAAGAGCAGGGTCGGCTCGTTCTCGAAGCGGTGGCACAACGCCGCGAAGCGCTGGCTCGCCTTCCCGGGATCTCGCAGGTGTTCACGTTCGAGAACGCGGGGGAAGCCGCGGGGGCCACCTTGCCCCACCCGCACCTGCAGATGATGGCGCTCCCGCAGGTGGCTCCGATCGTGGATGAGGAGATGCGGCGGGGCGAAGCCTGGTACGCCTCGGAAGGCTCATGCCCGTTGTGTTACTGGATCGAGGCGGAGACACGTTCCGGCGACCGGGTGCTCGAAGCCGGGTCGGAAATTGTGACCCTATTGCCCTTTGCCCCGCGGTTTCCGTTCGAGTTCTGGATCCTGCCTCGCGTTCACCAGTCGGCCTTTCCCGGCCCCGGAAACCCGCTCTTGGGCAGTATTGCCGGAGCCCTCCGCGACCATCTCACCTCGCTGGAGATCGAGCTGGGTCGCGTGAGCTACAACTGGGTGCTTCACAGCGCGTCGCCAGGCGATTCCGCCCTGGCCTTCTATCACTGGCACATCGAAGTGCTGCCCAATACGGTGCGTACGGCGGGGTTCGAGTGGGGAACGGGGCTCTTTCTCCACCACCTCTACCCCGAAGAAGCGGCGCGCCGTCTCCGCCGGGCGATGCCGCAGACGAAACGCTAGCTACCCGCCCCTCCAAACTTCGTCTGCAGGAGCGCGAAGATGGGCATGAGCACGATCCACAAGATCACCACTGCCGTCGTTGCTTTGCGCGTGGGGACGCCAGCGATCACGCTGATCGCGAGTGCGGAAAGACCGAGCATCCAGATGGCGAAAACGTCGAGTTGCGAGAGCAGGTGGTAGAAGAATGTCGTGTGTTGCTCGATGGGCAGAAACGCGGCCGGGCTCAACGTCACATCGGAGGTGCCCTTGGCCAGAATCAGCGGCACGCGAACGATAGAAGAAAGGATGCCGATCAAGCTGACATGCGCCACGGCGGCCATCATCTTCTTGTAGCCCGTGGAGCCACCGAGGAGAATGTTGGCGAGAAAGAGATAAATGCCGGCGAGAATCAGAACAATGATGATGTTGAAGAAGACGCCGGTAAGGGGCACGGTGACTTTCATGACCTGGGTCGCGCGGGTGATCGCTTCCGGAGTCATGTTGGGCTTGGCCTGCATCTTCGTCGTCTGTTCCTGAATGATGATGTTGGTGATGGGGACGGTGGCCACCAGCGCGACCACGCACACCACGACGAGAGCGCCCAAAACCCGGGGGGTTTCGCGCAAGTATTCGAACACCGCGCGGGGAGCGGTGTAGATGCCGATGATGCGGCGGGACAGGGGCATGGCCGGCACGGAAACGGCGACGTCCGACATGGAAACCTCCTCGGCTTGGGGCGGCGGGACTCTAGTGGCCGCTTGGGGGAGTGTCAAGGCAGAACGGGGGGATTCGCGCCTCTAAGCTATGGCGGGATGCTGCGTTGACACTTCGGTTCGCTTGCGTTGTATACTCCCGCCCTTCGCTTTGGCCCCCCTTCAGGCCACCTTCCTCCCCCGGGAGGGAGAGGGCCGTCAACGGCCTTAGGAGCAGCATCCACCATGAAGAGACGGAGCGCGCGCGCGACCGGCTGGGGCTGGTTCGTGCTGGGGCTGGTGTCGCTCGTGGCCGTCCCGGCCCGCGCCCAGATCGTCAACGAAGAAAACGTGGGTCGCCTGACCATCGGCGGCGGGATCGGGATCCTTCTCCCCGCGATGGGGCAAGTCAACGACAACATCGACGTCGTGAACCCGTTCCTCGCCCGGGAAGAAGTGCGGGGGCTCGATCACATCAAGCAGGCGCTCCTCACCCAGCTCGACGTCCGCTACCGGCTCGGCAACACACCCAGTTCCGAACCCGGAGAGAAGACGACGCTCTTGGATCGATTGAGCGTGGGAATCTCGTGGGGCGCGATCAACGCTCACAGCCAGCTCGAAGTGGAGCGCGCCGACGTGCGCTACTATTCCCGAGCCACGACATACTCCCTCTACGTCCTCTATCACCTTCCGTTTTTGGAGGCAAAGTATCCTCGCACGCAGCTCCTCGTCGGCGGCGGGCCGATGTTTCTCAGAAACAGCAGCGTGGAATGGGTTCTCCTCGATCACTCCTCGAACAACTTCTTCACTGAGATCGAGGATGGGGTCGGAGATCTCTCCGAGCTCTCAGGTCGCGGGGAGGCGGAGGGAAGCGGGGTAGGGGCAAACCTTCAAGGGGGTGGATCGTTCATGTTGAACCGCCGCTTCTCGGTGGGGTTGGACTTCGGTTACCGCTTGGGCAAGATTTCGAACCTCAAGCTGAACGAGGCGACCGGGCAGACCGATCTACGTTTCCCCAACCCGGATGAAGTTCCGGTGGAGCGCCAACCGGGCGATTGGGGCATCATCGATTTTTTCTACCGTGATCCCAATACCACCTACGAGGGACGGAACCGAAACGACCCCCCCGACCGGGACCCCGAGACGGGAGGATGCGCCGGGTGTCCCCTGTATTATCGGGGTGGTTCCTTGGAGATCGACTACAGTGGGCTTTTCGCGAACCTTACCCTCCGCGCGCATTTCTAAAGCCTCTCTCGTCATCCTTTGTCTCCTCGCCGGTGGATGGGCCGGGTGCGGGAAGAAGGGGTCCGTCCAGACCACGGAACATGCGGCCAACGCGGATTCCACCCACGTGGCGGCCGCACACTCCGGGCCTGCCAGTGGCCCCCTGGCCGGTACTACCGATCCGCGCCTCTTGAGCCCGGAGTACCTGAAGACCCTCCCCCCGTCCCCCGAACGGGACGTCTCAATTGGTAACGCCTTCTTTCAGAAGGGAATGATGGACACCGCCTTGGCCTACTACCAGTCGGCCACCCGCCGCGACCCCAAGAACGCGGCGGCCTGGAATTACGTGGGGATCACGTTGTCACGCATGGAACGGCTCCCCGAGGCCGAAAACGCTTACAAGAAGGCCGTTACCGTGGATGCGTTCTTTGCGAAGACCCATTCCAATCTGGGGAACTTGTATTTGAAAGAGAAGCTCTACGACAAGGCGATCGCGGCGTTTCAACGCGCGAACTCCATTGATTCGACCGACACCGTGAACTGGTTGAACATGGGCCTTGCCTACAAGCAGAAGGGCGACTTTAACGGCGCGATCGTGTCGTATCGCAAGGCGGCCGAATGCTCGCCCGATGATGCCGAGCCCTGGTCGCGGTTGGGGTATATCTACGCGGAAAAAATGCTCTACAAGGCGGCTCGCGAAAGCTGGGACGAAGCCGTGGCCCGGGACTCCAGCCGCACCGATTTGATCGCGAACCTCCAAAAAATCCGGGCCTATGCAGAATCGACGGGCACTGCCCAATGACGCGTCGCCTCGTCTTTCTCATGGGGGCCCTTCTCGGCCTCGCCGGCCCGTTGCGAGCGGCGGACACGGAGTTGCCTCCAGGGTGGGATGCTTCCCGTTTCATGTCGGTGCGAGAGTTGCGCCCGGGCATGAAGGGTGTTGGCCGATCGGTTTTCCAGGGCACGCAAGTTGAAGAGTTTCAGGTGGAGATTCTCGGCGTAGTGGATACACCCGCGCCGCGCGGCACCATGATCATGGGCGAGCTCTCGGGTCACGATCTTGAAAAGCTCGGTGTGGTGGCCGGCATGAGCGGGAGCCCGATCTTCATTGATGGAAGGCTCATCGGCGCCCTCGCGTTTGGATGGTCGTTCTCATCACGCCCCGTCGCCGGCATTACTCCCATCGAAGAAATGCTGCGATTGGAGGCTCGCCCGGCCGCATCCGTGACTCTAGCCGAAGCGAAGAACGGCGGATTTCCCATCGAAGAATGGCAGTCCCTCATGCGCGCGTCCGGTGAAGAGGCGATGGCGGTGCTCTCGCGCGGTCTCGCGTCCACGCGTGGTGCGTCGGCGCCGTGGTCCATTCCTCTCTCCGTGTCCGGCTTTCCGGAAGGGGCTTCGAGCGTACTGTCCGGCTTCATCGAGCCGCAGGGATTCGTGCCCGTGGAAGCCAGCGTGTCCGCGAGCGCGGCCGGAGCGGCCGACAGCACGGCGCTCGTTCCGGGAAGCGCGGTGGCAGTAGAGCTCGTGCGCGGCGATGCCCAGCTCGCCGCCATCGGAACCCTCACTTGGGTGGATGGCAAACGCGTGTGGGCCTTCGGCCATCCCATGCTGAACCTGGGCGCCACCGCCTACCCGCTGGCGAGGGCGAGCATCGTGACCGTCATGCCGCGCCTATCGAGCTCGTTCAAGATGGGTGGGGCAGGGGCGCCTTTGGGTGCCATAACCCGGGACTACAGCTCCGGCGTGATGGGAGAGCTCGGTGCTTCCCCAAGCCTCATTCCGCTCAACGTGAAGCTGTCCTATGACGGCAAGGTTCAAAACCTGCACTACGAAGTGCTGGATGCTGAATCATGGACCCCCGTCTTGGTGGGATTTGTTGCCTCGTCCACAATTGAAGCGTTGGGGCGGGCGAGCGGAGCCGCCACGGTGCGCGTGCGCACCCAGATCACTCTGGCCGGGGGAGACAGCATCACCAGTGGCTCGACCGTGGCCGGGTTCACCCCGCCCGCGGCACTCGCCGGTGAAGTGGCGCGGGTGGTGGGGCTCGTGCACGGAAACCCGTTCGAGCCGGTCCGAATCAGCAACATTGGCGTAACCGTGGATCTCGACGACACGATCGATGCCGCATTCCTCGAAGGCGTTTCTGTGCCGCCCCGGCCCCTGCACGCAGGTGACGCATTGCCGGTGCACCTCGACATGCGGGGGTATCGCGGCGAATCGTGGTCGAAGGACATCACCTTCCGTATTCCGGAAGGACTCCCCACGGGGGACTACAAGCTTCTCGTGTCCGACGGCGCGCAAGCCGCCAAGGCGGAAGCCGACCGCGCCCCCGATCGCATGGCTCCTCGCTCCCTCAAGCAACTTTCGGACGTTCTTGCCGACATGCCGGCCAGTGATGCCGTGGTGTTGCGCCTGCTCGACGCAACGTCGAATCCGGTCGTCTCCGGAGACGAGCTGCCGAGACTTCCTGGATCGCTCCGCCCCGTGGTGCAATCGCCGCTCGCCGCGGGTAAGGTCGAGAAGACGGAGGGCACGATCCTGGCCGAGATACGTGTCCCATTGGGACGCGTCATCCTCGGCGCCTACGTGGTGCCGCTCAAGCTGGATCCGAAGCGGTAAGTTCGAGGAGCTCATGAAATCCTTGATTGCTCTCGGGACGGCGGCCGCCCTGATTTTGGCGGCGTCACCCTCACCTGCCGTCTCTCCGATCACCTGGAAAACCTCGGGCAACGACTGGCAAGCGCTGGATCGTGATTCGGTGGGCGTGGCCTCGGATGGCAAGATCCGTCTTGCCCGCGCCGTGGAGCCGGTCAAGGATCTCGATGCGAACGTGATCTGGGCGCTCTTGCGGGATGGCGACGGCGTTCTGGCCGCGACCGGCGACTCGGGCAAGCTGTATCGCATTGCACCCAACGGCACGGCAAATGAAGTGGGAAAAGTCCTCGAACCCGAGATCACTGCGCTCGGCCGTGACGCGGGCGGAAAGGTTCTCGCCGGGGCGTCGCCGGACGGTGCCATTTACCGGCTCGGCCCCAAGGGTCTCACTCAGGTGGCCGACACCCCCGAAAACTACGTGTGGGGTTTTGCTCTCGACGGTCGTGGGGGAACGCTCGTCATCACCGGCAACGCGGGCAAGGTGTATCGCCTGAGCGCCAAAGGCGAGTTGGGGGTGATGGCTGATTTGGGGACCACGCACGTGACCGGGATTGCTCCTTTCGAGAAGGGGTTCGTGGTCAGCACCGACACGCCGGGGCGGTTGATTGCCTTGAGCGCGGATGGACAAACCCGCGTCCTTTACGACGGTGACGAGCCGGAGCTCCGCTCTCCGGTCGTGGCCAAGAGTGGCGCCATTTATTTCGTCTCGAATCCCACTTCGGGACCAGGACGGGTGATGAAGCGCGATCCGTCCGGCGCCGTTGACGCCGTATGGATGGTGCCGACGGGATTTGCCTATACGTTGGTGAGCGGCGGGGACAACGTGCTCTGGGTGACCACGGGCGGTGAGAAGGGCCCCGGCACGGTCGTGCGTCTCGTCACCGATTCACCAGTGACCTGGGTGGAGTCGGTCAAGGTGGCCGAGAATCAAGTGCTCGCCCTCCATTTGGAAGGTGATGCCGGTGGATTCATCGGTACGGGTGGACCGGGTCATCTGTACCGTCTGGCCAAGGATGGTTCGTTTCCCGGACGCGCGACGAGCACGGTCCGCGATGCCGGCGGTCCCGCGCGCTGGGGTGCCATGACTCTCGAGCCGCCGCCGCGAGGCGATGCGGTCAGCGTCGAGACCCGTAGTGGCGAAACCAAGGAACCGGGGCCGACGTGGAGCCAATGGCAAAAGGTCGCGTTCTCCGGTGATCGGGGTCCAATCCAAAGCCCCTCCGCGCGCTTTTTGCAGTGGCGGGTGACATTGAACGGCTCGGAGGCTCAGGTCCGATCGGTAGAAGCGAGTTATCTGCCCGCCAACCGGGGACCGCAAGTCGAAAGCATCGATGTGTCGGATTTGGGTGCCCCGCTCCTGAAACCCGCCGGAGGGGGCCCGCCCGGCTCGCTTGCGCAAACGCTGCCCGGAGGTGTGCGGGTGGAATTTCAAATGCCGCCCGCGCGAAGTGAAATGGAAGCGCAAGATGAGGAAGCGGCGTGGGCGCGCCGGTACCGCTCCGTGTCCTGGGATGCGAGCGACCCCAATGGGGATACGTTGCGTTACGAACTCGATCTGCGTGGCCTGGGCGACCGGACATGGAAGCCGCTCAAGAAGGATGTGATGTCTTCGCCCTGGGTGTGGGATAGCGCCACCGTTCCCGATGGCTGGTACGAGGTGAAGGTGAACGCTTCGGATCGCGCTGATAACCCGGCCGGACACGGCCTCGAAGCCAACCGGGTCTCGGATCCATTCGCGGTCGACAATTCGCCGCCCCGCATTTCGGAGTTGCGTTTCGGCGGAGGGAAGATCTCCGGGGTTGCCGAGGACACGGCGTCACCCTTGAAGCGGCTCGAGCTGTCGCTGGACGGCGGCCCCTGGCAACAGATCTTTCCTGAAGACGGCATTGCCGATCTTCCGCGCGAAACGTTTTCGGTTTTGGTGAGTGCACTCACCGATGCCACGGGTGCGCATATTGCGGCCGGGGATCACATCGCCATGATTCGCGCCTTCGATGTGGCGGGGAATCCCGGGACGGCTCGCATCGAGTTCACGATGCCATGAGTGGTCTCGTCGTGGCGGTCGTCGGCGCCACCGGCGCGGTAGGTCGCGAGATGTGGCGGCTCGTCGCATCGGGAGCGTTACCGGTCCTCCGCGCCATCCCCTACACGTCCGCGCGTTCGGCGGGAACCGAACTGTCGTTTCGGGGGACAACCCTTCCCGCGATCGAACTATCGTCCGAAACCTTCGAGCCGGTGGATCTCGCGCTGTTTTCAGCCGGCGCCGGCGTGGCGCGCGAATGGGCGCCTCGATTCGTCGCCGCCGGCAGCGTCGTGGTCGATAATTCGAGCGCGTTTCGGAAGGACTCGAGCGTTCCGCTGGTGGTGCCAGAGCTGAACGGACAAACACTCGAGCCTGGGGTGCGGCTCGTGGCCAACCCCAACTGCTCGACCATTCAGATGGTGGTGGCGCTTGCTCCGCTTCATCGGGCCTGGGGGCTGCGGTCGGTGAAGGTGGCCACGTATCAGTCCGCGTCCGGCGCGGGGGCTAGAGCGCTGGCCGAGCTTCTGGAAGGGACCCGCCAGCACCTAGAGGGCGGCGTGGAAGAGCCACGTATTTTTCCGCACCCCCTTGCCTTCAACGTGATCCCGCAGGTCGGCGATTTCGACGCGGCGGGGGAGTCGATCGAGGAACGGAAGATGCGCGACGAAACGCGGCGCATTCTCGGGCTTCCGGATCTTCTTTTAAGTGCGACGTGCGTGCGCGTGCCGGTGCTTCGGGCCCACAGCGAAGCGGTTTGGGCCTCGTTTGACGACTTACCCGATCCACGACGCGCGGCCCTGCTTCTTCGAGACGCGGGCGTGGTGGTGGAGGACGACCCGAACGCGTCGCGATACCCGCTGCCACGCGCGGCCGCGGGCCGTCCGGACGTGTTCGTGGGGCGGCTCCGCGCCGATCCATCCGATCCACGCGGGCTTGTGTTTTGGGTCGTGTCCGACAACTTGCTGAAGGGTGCGGCGACGAACGCGGTGCAGGTGGCGGAAGCGCTGCTTAACCGCGGCTTACTCGCGCGGTCCGCAACATGACCGAACCCCCGGTCTCCATTCTCGTCCACGGCGGTGGGCGCATGGGCCGGGCCATTCTCGAGACCGCGCTTGCCGATCCTCTGGTTCGCATCGCCGGAGTCGTCGTCCGACGAGACCCCGACACCCCTTTTCCCGGGGCCCCCGAGACCTATCTCGAACTGTCTCGGGCGCTCGATCTGAATGCGCGCGCGGTCGTGCTCGACTTTTCATCGGCGGCCGAAGCCGCGGCACGCGTGCGTATGGTGGCCGATCGCAACCATCCGCTCGTGCTCGGCACGACGGGATTGGATGCGGCCGCGGAACGAGCCATCGATGATGCCGCGTCGCGCATTCCCATCGTGGTAGCGCCCAACACGAGTGCGGGCGTGTTTCTGTTACGGCAAGCGCTTCGTGCCGTGACTCCGGTGGTGTCGTTGGGGTGGGAGGCCGGAATACTCGATCGTCATCATCGCGCGAAGAAGGATGCGCCCAGCGGCACCGCAAAATTGCTGGAGCGCGAGCTGCGTGATGCGGGCGCGGACCGGGTTGAGATCGTATCGCTCCGTCAGGGGAGCGTGGTCGGCGAGCATGTCGTGCACCTGGCGGGGAAGGACGAAGAGCTGATCCTCATCCATCGCGCGCAGTCCCGAAACGCGTTTGCCGCCGGCGCACTCCTCGCCGCCCGTTTTGCCGCGGCCGCTACACCAGGCCGCTACGGCATGGAAGACGTCCTGCGCCCTTGATCCGTTCTTGAGAATCCGACTGCGCGCGTAGCGAGGGAAAACTCTGCCCTTCGCTCGGGCGCGAGTCTGAGACGCCGCGGGAGCGAGGGGCCGCCGAGCACGCCAAAAGTAGATCGCCAGCGGCCCCGAGCGGGGGACCCGCGGCGGATCAGGAGCGACGAAGAACGATTGATAATCGTTCGAGGAGCGGCGAGCGCCGAGGCGAAGGGCTTTTCCTGAGCTTAGCGTGCAGCCGGATTCTCGGAAACGTGCCGGAAGTCAGTGCGGGAGCTTGAGGAGCATGCCCGCGCGTAACTGATGCGGATTGCTGATCTCGTTCAGGTGCTGCAGCGCCCGCACGCTCGTGTGATGCCGGGCTGCGATCGCACTCAGGCTCTCTCCCGGACGCACCCGATAGGTGAGCATCGGTTTGTTGAGAGGGCGCTTCGTCTGCGGAATGGACGCGAACAACGCGTCGGGATCGAACCCGTCGCGAAGCGGCAGCTTGAGCGCGAAACCGCGGGTGAGGTAAAGATCGCCACGTTTGGCCGGATGCCGAATGGCGGGGTTGAGGTCAAGGATCCGGGCCGGCGCCACGCTGAAGGCCTTGGCCACCGTGCTGAGCTGCACGTACGCCGGGAGTTCGAAGGTCACGAACTCCATGGGCTCGGCGAGGGGGAGATCCCCGGGTGCGGCCAGGATCGACTCCGCAACTTCGGTCACCGCGAGAAGCTCGGGATAAAAGTTGCGGCCCGCAAATCCAAAAAGTGGACCATGGTAGTTCTGAATGATGTTCCCGATGTCGGCGGATCCGGTTGTGCGAACCGCGTTCTTCATCCCGTCGAGGCCGTGGTTGTAAGCGGTCACGGCTAACGGCCACGCCCCCAGCTCCTCATGACACTCCTTGAGGAAGCGGGCCGCCGATCGCGCCGCAGTGTGCGGATCGAGCCGTTCATCCACCGCCTGATCGACCACCATGTACCGCCGGGCGGTGGACGCCATGAATTGCCACATACCGAGGGCTCCCACGTTGGAGCGAGCGTCCCAGCGGAAGGACGACTCAACGTGGGGGAGGAACACGATCTCCTCGGGGACGCCTTCCTCCCGGAAGATGCGGCGGAAGGATTCGATGTAGCGGGCGGAACGGGCAACGCCCTGGGCAAAATTGTCGCGCGTGCCGCGCTGGATCCGAATGGAGCCTGCCGCGTCGCGATAGGTCTGGGGATCACGGCTTTGCTCCCAGACGTCGTAGAGACGCCGCTGGCGCCCCGCCAGGGCATCGTAGTCGACCCCGGGACGTCCCAGGGCCTCTAGGTCGCGCACGAGGCCTTCCCGCCAGTTCTCCCGGAGAGTCTCGCGGCGCCGGTCGGTCGCCCGGCTCCCGTCGGCGGAAGGGAGGCGGTGAACCTCGTAGACCTTGTCCAAGCGGCGGCTGTCGAAGTAGACGACCTGGTCCGCGTCCCAGCTGCCGAAGACGCTCTTCCAGAACGCGACGGCGGGAGCGATGGATTGGGGACGGGGGAGCGGCTCGACCGGACGGGTTTCCGGCGATCCTAGAAGCGCTGCAGATAGAAAGATGGCGGTAACGAGCATGTTGATGATCGACGGCTGTAGTTGAGTTTAACATATCGGCCCGGCAGGTCCCGAGCTGAGCGTTCTTTGACGAGCTCGCGCTGCCTGGTCCGACGCTTCAGGAAAGTGCTAGGCTCACCCGCCCATGATCCGCCGCACCGCGCCGTTTCCCTGGATCTTGGCGCCCGTGGCACTGGGATGCCTGCTCATCGCGGGCGCATCGGGACCCTCGGGTTCTGTGTCCGCAGGCGATCGAGGACCTCTCGAACGGGTGGCGACCGCTCACTTCGATGCCGACTTCCTCGCGCGGGCCAAGGCCTACCAGCGCCCTCGATTGATCGCCGTCATTCTGGAGATGGCGCTCACCCTCGTCGCCGCGCTGGTCCTCATCACCGGACCGTGGACAGCATGGGCCGGATCGGTGATACCCCGATGGCTTCCGAGCCATTCCATCGTCTCGCGGCTCTGGATTCTGACGCTGGTCTATGTGGCATTCGCAATCCTTCAGTTCCCATTCCAGATTTTCTTCTACGTGCATTCAAAACACGCGGGTCTTCGTCACGACGCGTGGCCGGCCTATCTGGGAGATTGGACGAAGGCCCTGGCGATCGGTTGGGTCCAGATCGTGCTCGTCGGACTTCTGGTGCTCTGGCTATTGTCCGCTTCGCCGCGCCGAGGCTGGGTTTTGGGTGCGGCCGGGATTGGCATCCTGAGCGCGT
>Ga0209382_10000127_pt1 | contig 113466 bp, 105 predicted proteins | sample SoiMetdeltSBSDD5_FD_187599 | JGI IMG/M metagenome (GOLD analysis project Ga0209382, IMG submission 187599) | Bulk soil microbial communities from a Populus tree surrounding site in Tennessee, USA - Soil MetaG P. deltoides SBSDD5 (SPAdes) (version 2) | ecosystem: Environmental > Terrestrial >... | reverse complement strand
CTATTCGACGAGCGTGGAAGTGCTCGAGGAGCTCGCGAGCCATGGCTTCGCCGTGCCGCAGCTCATCCTGCAGCACCGCGAGCTGCACAAGTTGAAGGGCACGTACGTCGACGCGTTGCCGCAGATCGTCGGCAGTGACGGGCGCGTACACACGACGTTCAATCAGGCCGTCGCGGCGACGGGACGGTTGTCGTCGTCCGATCCGAATCTGCAGAACATTCCGATCCGCACGCAGATGGGACGCGAGATCCGTAAGGCGTTCATCGCCGACGAGGGCTGGGTGCTGCTGTCCGCGGATTACTCGCAGGTCGAGCTGCGCATCCTCGCGCACATCTCGCAGGACGAGTCCTTGATCGAGACGTTCCGCCGCGGCGCGGACATTCATCGCGCGACCGCGTCGAAGATGTTCAACATTCCGGAAGAGGAGCTGACGGCCGAGCAGCGCCGCGCGGCGAAGACGATCAACTTCGGCGTGCTGTACGGAATGTCGGCGTTTCGTCTGTCGAACGAGCTGGGGATCTCGGGGCAGCAGGCGAAGGAGTGGATCGAGGCGTATTTCTCGCGCTATCCGAAGATCCAGGAGTACCTCGATCGGACGCTGGTCGAGGCGCGCAACACCGGAAAGGTGACGACGCTGTTCGGACGCGTGCGGTACATCCCCGAGATTCAGAATCGCTCGTTCACGGTGCGCGGCAACGCGGAGCGGATGGCCACGAACGCGCCGATTCAAGGGACGGCCGCGGACATCCTGAAGATGGCGATGATTGCGCTGGAGGATCGTCTCGGTGCGCACGGCTCGGGCGCGCGGATGTTGCTGACCGTGCACGACGAGATCGTGATCGAGGCGCCGGAAACGAGCGCGACCGAGGTGGCGGGAATCGTGAAAGAGACGATGGAGAACGTCTTCCCTCTGGCCGTACCGCTCGCGGTCGACGCACACTGGGGGAAGAGCTGGTACGACGCGAAAGAATAGTGAGACGTCTCGGCCTTCTCCTCACCATCGCGGTTTTCTTTTCGTGTAAGCCGGCGCCTTCGCGTCCGGTGAAGCCCGCGGCCGTGGGACCGCAGATCCGCGCGACGGTCGTGACGATCCGCACGACGATGCAGCCCGAAAAGAAGTCGTTCGCTCACGCGCTCGTCATCGTCGGCAGCCGCGCGCGCAGCACGGGCGAGCACGACACGTGGCGGCTGTTCGACACGAAGGCGAAGACGGTCACGTTCGTCGATGACGTGGCGAAGACGATCCGCATCGAGCCGATGTCGTCGATCGTCAAACGCCGCAACACGGTCAACGCCGCCGCGCTTGCGCCGCATTACCCGCACGCGACGGTCGAGCGCTCCTCCGAACGCCGCGAGATGCACGGCGTGAACGCGGAGAAGGTGACGATCGCATCCGGCGCTTACAAGCGGGAGTTGTGGCTTGCGGAGCATCCGGCCATTCCGCGCGAGCTCTTCGCGATGATGCACGCGAGCGAACCGCAGTCGTCACCACTCGCGCCGATGATGCGCGAGGTGGATCAGGCCCTCGATTCGACGCGCGGCTTTCCGCTTCTCGACCGGATCACGATGCCTCTCGATGGAGCCGAGCTCGTCGTCGAGCGCGCGGTGATCGCGATCGTCGAGCGCGACGTGCCGGAAAGCCTGCTCGCGATCCCGAAGGGGTATAAGGACATCAGCGATGGAGCCGCCGAACCGAGACTGGGAAAAGGAGCGCGGAGGAAGGATTGATCCCTTGATGGATCCGGAGCCGCCGCTCGACGACGACGATCGCATCGACGAAGCGATCGCCGAGTCGTTCCCCGCGAGCGACCCGCCGTCGTGGAACTCGGGCTTGGGCGAGTAGCAGGTGGAACGCCGGCGTCCCGCCGGCTGAGCAGGCGCCGTCCTCGGCGCTCCGCTCTCGCGAAAACGGCGGCGAGGACGCCGCCTACTCAGCCGGCGAAGACGCCGGCGTTCCTAGCATCAGCGCGCGTCGTCCTGCTCCTACTCGAGGATCGCTCCCGCGAATCCGAAAACGCGTTTGATGTCGATGCTGAGCAGGAACGTAATCTTCACGTCTCCTGCGCGTAACAGCCGGCGACCCTGTGTCGGATCCACGATCGTACCGTCGACGACGACGTTGTCCTCATCGCCGAGGTCCGCCCAAGGCGCCGGAATGTCGACTTGCACTCGTGTCGCGAGGCGCACCGTGCCGGGCCGGAAGAACGGTAGATACCCATCGGACTTCCAGCGGTTGTGGCGATGGTAGGCGAACTGATCGCTGCGGCCGATGCCGGATTCGAAGTAGGCACCCTCGAAATAGCCGTTCTCGTTCTCGAATCGCAGCGCGACGACGTTGTTGTGAAAATGGTCGCCGCTGTCGTCATCGTCCTCGGACGGAATCGTGATCTGGCCTGCCTTCGCGACGAGGGAGTAGGAGAAGCGATTCGTATAACGGTTGCCTGGACGGGTCGCGCGGTTGTACGAGCCTCCGATGCCGACTCCAGCGGTGCCGTCGAAAGCACGTTTGGACTCGAACGTCGGGTCGGCGCCCGCCGCCGTCGCGGTCGTCGAGGTCAGACCGGCGTCGCCGTACAGCCGCAGGTTGTAGTAATCGGGAATGGAAAAGTGATGCGCGCCTCTCTCGCCGCACTTTTCGACCGTTTTTTTGGAGAGACATTTCTCGTAACCATCCACGAGCCGGCTTTCGACGAGCAGGCGCAACTCCGGATGGTTCTTGCCGAAATCGTCCTGGGAGAACGTAGACGTCGTTCCGAGGAACGTCATGAGCCGATAGAGCGGATCGAAGGACGCCGTTGCCTCGCCGTTGACGACGAACTGGCTCACTACGGCCCCTGCGTTGTCCTCGAAGCGCAGGAACGCCGAATCGCGCTGTGGCTCGTCGGTCGCAGGTATGTACTGCACGATGAGCTCATTCCAGGTTGCGATCTCCGAGACGTTCGCGCCGGGTGCAAGCGTCTCTTTCTGCTTGTTGTCGCAGCGCACCAGCTCGAACACCTGTGTATTCGGATGGCGCGGTCTTGCGGCCGCGCAGGACAGACTTCCCGCGGCCTGTTCCGGAGTCAGCCAGCAGAGCGTCGCGGGCCGATCAGCATCAGTGAATGGATTCGTGACCAGGGCCAGGGCGACGCCGCCCGCGTTGGCCTCGAGCTTCACTCCGTTCAATGAAACGGGATTGCCCTCGAGACAGCCAGACGCAGCACTCGCCGGGAACGTGAACGCACAGACGACCGCCAGAACGAGAATGACACCCATTCGACGCATGCAAATCTCCTTGCCTAAGGAGAGACGGGAGACTCCGTTTCCCTACCCTTGCGTGTGAACATTCTCTTCACCCATGCTTGGGAGAGCGCCACCTCGAAGCCGCCGTAAATGAAGGTGTCGGCCGCGATCGAGCCGTCCTGACGAACGCGGCGTCCGCGCTCGTAAATCATCGTGAGGTTGACCACCTCGACTCCCACTGCGACGCGGGCGCCGGGCTCGAAGCGGTAGAACCGCTTGTCTTCGCCCGTGTATCGACGGACCGTGAAGCGCGGGCCGAACGAGAAGCCGCGACTGATCGAGAACGCGTACTCCATGTGACCGCCGTATGCGTCCAGGCCGTCGCCGCGCATGTACGAGCCGTGGAGACTGAGGCCCTGAAGAATGGTGGGCACTTTTTCTGTCTCCGAGATACTGTCGTCTTTGTCCCGTTTCATCACGGTTCCATTCGGATCTTCCGCTGCGAATACGGCGGCGACCTCGATCATGTCGCGCCGCCGTCCCGAGCTCGCGGAAAGACCGGTGAGGAAGGTGAACTGAACGGCGGGGAAGCCGTACATGCTCTGGTCGAGCCTCTGCCCGCCATAAACGTTGCGAGAAACGTCGTACTGGACGAGCCACTGGTCTCCGTCCTTGCAATGCTGGACGTCTTTGTCAACGCTGCGTCCGAAGCCGCCGACGGAGCCGCGGTAACTGTAGGGGTCCCCCACGAGCGCGTTGCGCGGCGTGAAGCATGCGTGCATTACCTCCGAGAGGACTTTGCCGTTCGCGGTCTCGAGCACGTCTCCGATCGAGCGCGCGCTGAGCAGCACCAGCGCGATCTTCTGCACCGGCGTCGCGTTCAAATAGTCGTCGCCTCGGAAGGTGGTCGGGAAGCTTTCGCTCTGCAGTGCGGCGCGCATTGCCGCCATGTCATCCGGTGTGATCGTGAGGACGGGTTCGCCCTTTACGTTCATGCGGCCGTCAGGGAGCGCGATCTGCATCGATTCGAGCTTGCCGAGCAACACGCTCCATGTGGGATCGTGCGGCGTTATGAGAACTTGCGCGCCGAGCTCGTTCGTCTTGTCGTGCAGCGCCCCGGCGACGGCATTCCGCATGCCCTTCCGCGGCGTGACCATGTGCCCCGCCGCCAGCGCGTCCTGGAGATAGTGCAGCGCGATCGCTTCGCTGTTGAGCGCCTTCGTCAGATCGGTTTTTGCGATGGAGAGCGCGTAGCGATGTTCCGTGACGTACGCATCCATGGCTTGTTTCTGAAAGTGCGAGCTGTTGCGATGCAGGGCCAGCATGTACTTCCAGAAGCTCGGCCGATCGAGTTTCGTCCAGGGATCGACACGCAGCTCGCATGTGTCCTCGACATCGTAGAGATCGACGGCTGCGGTGAGCTCGCCGAAAGTTCCCCTGGCGTTCTGGATTTCTGCCGGTACGGTCCCGCCGTAATGCTTTTCCGCGAGCTGCAAGGCGGCGTTGGACAGGTCTCGATGTTCAGGCCCGCTGAACGCGAGCACACCTCGAGCGACGAGAAACGCGAGGAGACCTGCAATGACTCTCACGCTGATAGGAGAGGCGTCGGAAACGCTTTTCCCTACCGCACGACGGCAAATCCTTCAAGCCGCTATCATCCGCGCATGCGTCGACTTGCCGTGCTCGCCCTCTTCGTGCTCAGCGGATGCGCCGGATCGATCGCGCAACTCGACGTCAAAGACGGCGTCGTTCCCCGCGCCTGCTGCCGTGACGCAGGTGACCTGCCCGTCGAGCTCGAATACCTCGGAAGCGGCGGCTGGATGGTGCGTCGCGGCGACGACGCGTTCATGACCGCGCCGTTCTTTTCGAATCCGAATCTCTTCCGGACGCTTTTCCTGCCGATCCGACCCGCGCGCGAGTTGATCCTGGATCAGATGCGCACCGTCGCAGGCCGCGAGCACGTCCGGGTCATGCTCGCGGGACACGCGCACTACGACCACCTGCTCGACGTCGAGACCGTCCTCGAAGAATTGCCGGAGGATGCGCGCATCTATGGCGGGACGACCGTCGCCGCCCTGGTGCCACGACGCGGTGTCGACATCATTACCCACGCTGGAACGGCGCACAGCCGCGGGGATTGGGTCTACCAGGGCCGCGTTCGTTTTCTGCCGATCTTCTCCGAGCATGCGGCGCATGTGATGGGCATCAAGGCAGCGAACGGACATTACATGCAGCCCCCGAAGCGGCCGGGCCGCGCGCGCTTTTGGAAGGAAGGCGAGACGCTCGCGTTCCTCATCGATGTGCTGAACGACGACGGCTCGATCGATTTCCGCATCTACTACGACGATGCCGCGCACAACTCGCCCTACGGCTACGTCGACGGCGAGACGCTGCTCGAGCACAAGGTCGACGTCGCGATTCTCTGTGTCGCCTCGTATCACGAGGTCGAGGATTATCCGAAGAATCTCCTGGATTCCCTCAAACCGCGGCACGTCCTGCTGGGACACTGGGAAGACTTTTTCATTCCCTACAAACGCGCCGAGCGGACCGTGCGAATGACGAACGTTCCCGGATTCATCGCTAAGCTTCCGCCGGGAACGCAGTGGACGATGCTGAAGCGGCGGGGAATCGTTCGCTTCGTGCCTTGATCAAAGCACCTGCCGCGAATCCCCGATTCGTTTCGTGGCCCCTTCCTTGTCGAAAAGCTCCAGCAGCGGAATTGCCACTTTGCGCGAGATTCCGAACAGCTCCTTGAACTGGCTCACGTCGATCGTCTGGCCTTTCTTCGCCGACAGCTTCTCGCGCGCGGAGGCGACGACGTCGCGGTGCAGATAGACGCCATCCGCGAGGCGCACGAGCGTTCCCTGCTTCACGAGATATCCGATCACGCCTTCGATGACCTTCGGCTTCTGCGGGATGGCCTTGATGATCTCCGAGGTCGCGGGCGTCTGCAGTCCCGCATCGGCGAACTTCGCTTCGATCGCGCGCGCGAGCTCGCCCTCCGTGCCGCCGAGGGTCTTCGAGCGGCCGGGGATGTCGAGCGCGTCGCCCTGCACCGTTGCGATCTGCTCCTTCGCCAGATCGTTGAGGAGAAAGTTCACCGGCGCGCCCGCGGGAATGAGCTTCTGCACGAACTCTCCCTTCGGCACGCTCACCGCCATCTTGTTGTCCTTGAAGTAGCGGTCCATGAACGTCATCGACTTGCGCCGAAAGTCGACCAGCACGTCGTTGTGCACGAACGTATTGCCGGTCTTCGCAACGTTCGGCACGCTGCGCAGCTCTTTCGTCAGTGACTCGATGCGAATGCCGGTGCGCGCCTGCAACTCGTCCATCGTGATTCCGCGCAGTCCCTGCAGCTTCGCCATCAGTTCGACGCGCTGCAGCAGAGTGCCGTCCGCAAGCGTCTCGAGGATTTCCGGACGCGTACCGCGACTCAGCTTCGCGAGGTGTGCGTCGAGGATCACGCCGCCGCCGATCGTGAACGCGGGCGAGTAGCGGCGCACGACGAAGCGATCGCCCGCGACGGCGACGACAGGCGACTCCAACCGGATCTGCGCGAATGCGCTGCCGCCAGGACGCAGCTCGCCCGCGGTGGTGTCGACGAAACGAATCGAGCCGAGGAGCTCGGCGGAAAGATGATGAAAGCGGATGCGCGTCTGTTCCTTCAGCGGTTTCGCATCAGGAAGCAGCTCGAGGCGCACGGTGATCACCTGCGAGGGACGCAAGGTGTCGGGATGCAGCACCTGATGTCCGCGATGCAGTTCCTCGAGCGGGATGTCCGCGAGGTTCATCGACGTCCGCTCGCCCGCGGAGGCCTCGTCGCGCGGGTCGCCGTGCACCTGGATCGCACGGGCGCGGCTGCGGCGCGCGCCAGGCAGCACTTCGACGTCGTCTTCTACGCGCACGCGGCCGGAGTAGGTCGTGCCGGTGATGACGGAGCCGAAGCCTTTCATCGTGAACACGCGATCGATCGGCAGGCGAAACACGCGCGTGCTCGCGTCGCGATCGCCGACCGCGGAGACGGACTGCAGGATCGCCGCGCGGAGATCGTCGAGTCCCGCGCCGGTCGTGCTGCTGACGGGCACGATGGGTTTCCCTTCGAGGAAGCTTCCTGCCGCAAGCTCTTCGACTTCCATCCGCACGAGGTCGAGGATGTCGCGCTCGACGAGATCGCTCTTCGTGATCGCGACGACACCCGAGCTGATGCCGAGGAGCTTGCAGATCGCGAAATGCTCGCGCGTCTGCGGTTTGATCGACTCGTCCGCGGCAACGACGAGTAAGACGCTATCGATGCCGCCGACGCCGGCCAACATGTTTTTCACGAAGCGCTCGTGTCCCGGCACGTCGACGAAGCCGATCTGATAGTCGTCGGTGATCCAGCTCGCGAATCCGAGGTCGATGGTGATGCCGCGCCGCTTCTCCTCGGGGAGCCGGTCGGTGTCGATGCCGGTGAGCGCGCGCACGAGAGAGGTCTTACCGTGGTCGATGTGGCCGGCCGTCCCGACCACGCGTTTCTTGCGAGTCATTCGCGTGAATCGTACATTCGAAGTTGGCGGTTGGCGGTTGGCGGTTGGCGGGAGAACGTGCGCCAAACAGGAAAAACCGCATAATCGGCTCCTCTCACAAAAAACAGGAGGAGATCCATGGCGATGGTGGTGCGTGCATTTCCGATTCGTGACCGCGCGGCAGTCGAGTCGTTCGTGCAGGAGATTCGCGGGCGCGGCGACGAGATGCGGCGCTTCTACGAGAGCTTTGGCGTCCGACGCGAATTGTGGTTTCTGCAGCAGGCCGGCAAGCAGTCGTACGTGATCGGCGTGACGGACGTCGCGGACCCGGTCGAGAAGGTAGCGCAGGAGTTCGCAACGACGACGGACGACTTCGCGCAGTGGTTTCAGTCGCGCGTCCTCGAGCTGTCCGGCGTCGACGAGCGCGAGCAGCCCCTCGGACCGGAAACGACGCAGGTGTTCGACTCCACCAGCGGCTCGTTCTCGCCCGACGGCACGATCGCCGCGCGCATGTATCCGCTGAAGAGCGTCGCCGCGCTGCGCGAGCTGGTGAGCGAGTTGTCCGGTCGATCGAGAGAGATGAAGAATTTCTACGACTCGTTCGAAGTGAGCGAGACGTGGTTCGTACAGGAAACGCCGGAAGGGCCATACGCGATCGCCGTGGCATCGATGCATGGCGACGTTGCGGGCAACGCGAAGGCGTACGCGGAGTCGCTCGATCCGTACGCGGTCTGGTTCAAGCAGCGCGTCATCGACGTCTCGGGCGTCGATCCGAACGAGACGCCGCTGGGACCGCAGAGCGAGATGGTGTACGAGTTCCGGGGGATAGTCTGAATGTAGGGCGTGGCTTCAGCCCGCCTCCCACGGGAGGGCGGGCTGAAGCCACGCCCTACGTCCGCTCCGGATACGCCTCTTTCAATTGCGGCGGCAGCGTGCCGTCCTGTCCGAGCGATTCCTTCAGGTCTCCCGCGTTCAGGATGGCTTGTCCGCGGAAATGATTGTTCGTCACCACGTACGTGTCTCTGCTCTGCGCCATGTGATCGATGCGCTCGACCCACGGCTCGAGCTCCTGCGCCGAATAGAGATAGTTGTAGCGTTCCCACGACTCCTCGTGCGCGAACCACTTCTCGTAATTGCGTCCGTGCAGACGCGCATACGCAACGGGTCCCGTCACCGTGTCCGACGGCTTCACCGAATTGTCGAAGAGCGGCTGGTCGACATTCACCCATCCCACGTCGTGCTCATCGAGAAACGCGAAGAACTCCGGCTCCTGAAACGTCGAGTGACGGACTTCGAGTGATCGCGGATAGTCCTTGAACGCGTCGAAGAGCGTGACGAGCTTCTCCCGCGACTCCGGCGTGTTCCGGAAGCTCCACGGAAACTGAATGAGGATTGCGCCGAGGCGATCCGCTTCCATGAACGGGTCGAGGTAGTTGCGAAACGCCTTCACGTCCGCCTCCGCGAGTGCCTCCTTTTCATGCGTGAATCCGCGGAACACTTTCGTCGTGAACTTGAAGTCGTCGTTCGCCGCGACGCGCTTCACCCAGCTCTTTGAGTGCGCCGGCGGAGGGATGCGATAGAACGGCGAGTTGACTTCGATCGTGTCGAAAAACTGCGCGAGATACGCGAGCGGATCGAACTTCGAGCCGTGCGGCGGGTACACGACTCCCTCCCAGTCCTTGTAGCTCCAGCCGGCGGGTCCGATGCGGATTTTGTTGGGTCGCTGCAATGGTCAACACCTTGACGCTTTTATTTGGAGTACATCTTTGCGCGTTGCCTTCGCTGAGAAAACTATGCTAAAAGCGATGCCATCGGGATCAATATGCACACCTCCAGTCGGACAGCGGCGTTCGTTGGGGGGAGCGTGTTGTTCTCGCGGACTCGGAAGGGGGTCGATTCTCAACGCACTTCGTAGTTTCTACCCATCAAGCGGGGGCAGGGTCGCGGCCCCCCGCACGTGACATCCGCTGCGGCAAACGTCGTTCATCTGGCAACAACCGTTAGGAGATCAAGGTTTCATGGACACTTTCAACGATAAGTCTCTCAACTGCGCCGACTGCGGACAGGAATTCATCTTCAGCCGCAACGAACAGGCTTTCTATGCGGAGCGCGGATTCACGAACGAGCCGAAGCGCTGCAAGAACTGCCGCGACAAACGCAAGACGTCCCGCGACGGTAACGGTGGTTCCGAAGGCCGCTCCCGCCAGATGGTGAGCGTCACCTGCGACAGCTGCGGAATCCCCACCGAGGTTCCGTTTACGCCCGTCAGCGGCAAGCCGGTGTATTGCCGCGATTGTTATAACCAGCGCCGCTCGAACAGCCGCCCCTCGAGCTGGGCGTAAACCTCCTTCCTTCCAGGATAATCGACCCTTCCCAAGCCGGCGTTCGCGCCGGCTTTTTGTTTCCGCCAACTGAGTTATCATCCGCGCCGCTTGACTCGCCCGACCCCTCCTGTCGTCGACTCCGTCCTCGATCTCATCGGCCAGACGCCGATGGTGCGTCTGCGTCGCATTTCCGAGCCTGACGGCGCGGACATCTTCGTGAAGCTCGAGTTCCTCAATCCCGGACTGTCCGTGAAAGACCGCATCGGCATCGGTATGATCGAGCGCGCGGAGCGCGACGGTCTGCTGAAGCCCGGCGGCACGATCATCGAGCCGACCGCGGGCAACACCGGCGTTGGTCTCGCGCTCGTCGGCGTGCAGAAGGGCTATCGCGTCATCCTCTGCGTCCCCGAGAACTTCTCGATCGAGAAGCGCGAGGTGATGAAGGCCCTCGGCGGCGAAGTGGTCCTCACGCCGAAGGACCTCGGCATGAAGGCCGCGATCGCGAAAGCGCAGGAGCTTGCGAGCACGATCGAAGGCGCGTACGTCCCGCAGCAGTTCTCGAATCCGTACAACACCGAGGCGCACTACGAGACCACCGGTCCCGAGGTCTTCGAGCAGATGGAAGGCCGCGTCGACGCGTGGGTCGCGGGCGCAGGCACGGGCGGCACGTTCACCGGCGTCGCGAGATATCTGCGCGAGCGTCTGCCGAACGTCGAGTGCTACATCGTCGAGCCGCAGGGCTCGATCCTCAAAGGCGGCGAAGCCGGTCCGCACGAGGTCGAGGGCATCGGCGCGTCGACGTTTGTTCCTCCCGTTCTCGACATGTCGCTGGCGACGGACGTGATCCGTGTCGACGACGATCCCGCATTCGACATGGTGGCGCGTCTCGCGAAAGAGGAAGGCATCCTCGGCGCCTCCTCCGCGGGCGCGAACGTCACCGCCGCACTCGAAGTCGCGCGCCGCCTCGGCCGCGGCAAGCGCGTCGTCACCCTCATCCCCGACGCCAGCGAGCGGTACATGTCCAAGGGCGTTTACTCGCGCTGGCGCAAGGAGTCCTGATCATGGGTTTTTCCACCGATTGCATTCACGCCGGACAAGAGCCGGAGCCGCAGACTGGCGCCGTCACGATTCCGATCTATCAGACCTCGACGTACGTGCAGCCCGAGCTCGGCCGGCACAAGGGCTACGAGTACGCGCGCACGAAGAACCCGACGCGCTCGGCGCTCGAGGCGAACCTGGCCGCGCTGGAGAAGGGAAAGCACGGACACTGCTTCGCTTCCGGGATGTCGGCTACAGACACGGTGTTCCGCCTGCTGAAGTCGGGCGATCACGTCGTCGCGGGCGAGAACATGTACGGCGGCTCGTACCGTCTGTTCAGCCGCGTGCTGGAGAAGTTCGGACTCGAGTTCACGTACGTCGACACGTCGAACGTCGACAACGTGCGCGGCGCGCTCGAGTCGAATACGCGCGTCGTGTTCCTCGAGACGCCGACGAATCCCATGATGACCGTGACGGATCTCGCCGCGTGCGCGGACGTCGCGCACAAAGCGGGCGCGCTGGTGGTCGTCGACAACACGTTCTGCTCGCCGTGGCTGCAGAAGCCGATCGAGCTGGGCGCGGACATCGTGGTGCACTCGACGACGAAGTTCCTCAACGGACATTCGGATTCAGTGGGCGGCGCGGTGATCTCGAACAGCGACGAGATCGGTGAGCAGATCGGGTTTCTCCAGAACGCGGTCGGCGCGATTCTGTCGCCGTTCGATTCGTGGCTCGTGCTGCGCGGCGTGAAGACGCTCGCGGTGCGGATGAAGCGCCACGAGGAGAACGGCATGGCCATGGCCAGCTACCTCGCGAACCACGTGAAGGTGCAGAAGATCTATTACCCCGGACTCCCCGACCATCCGCAGCACGAGCTCGCGAAGCAGCAGATGAACGGCTTCGGCTCGATGATCTCGTTCGAGCTGGGGTCGAAGGAGAACGCCAAGAAGTTTCTCGATCGCGTGCGCCTCTGTTCACTCGCTGAGTCGCTCGGCGGCGTGGAAACTCTGATCTCGCATCCGGAGACGATGACGCACGCGTCGGTGCCGCTCGAAACCCGCACCCGCCTCGGCATCACGCCGGGACTCGTGCGGATCTCGGTGGGAATCGAGGACATCGAGGACCTGATCGCGGACCTCGAGAACGCGTTCGACGGCGTTTGACACGAACAGTCAGCGGACCGCCGGCGTCCCCGCCGGCTGACCGGGCGGCGTCCCGCGCCGCCCGCCCGGGTGGCGGCGCGGGACGCCGCCACATCAGCCGCCGAGACGGCAGCGCTCCACACGCCGCTATACTCGCGCTCATGCGCGAGATCTCCGACGCTCTTCCCGGCGCCGACCTGGTTCGCGAAGGCCTTCACGACCTCGCGAACGGAGTGGAGTCGGTTCCCGCGCTGCTGGTGCTCGTCGGCGCGCCGCGGTTGCGGGATCTGGGATTCGACGTTGACGATCCATTTGGTGGTGACTACCCGGAGCATCGTCTGTATGACCTTCTCGCGGCGACGCACGGCGATGGCGCGCATTCTCAGTACAACGCGCTGATCCGCCGCCTCGTCAGTTTCGAGCGCGCTGCCGAATGGTTGGAGAGCAGCGCAGTTCAGGATCCTACGTAGCGGGCGGCGAGACGGAACGCGGTGACGCTCCAACTACAATAGCCGCCGCAATGCTCCTCCCGCTCACCCTCGTCGTCTTTGCGTACGCCATCGGCTCCATCCCCTTCAGCTATCTCGTTGCGCGCGCGTTCGCGGGCAAAGACGTGCGGGAAGAGGGGAGTCGGAACGTCGGTGCGACGAATGTCGCGCGGACGGCGGGGCGTGGGGCGGGGGTCGTGGCGTTGGGGCTCGATCTCGCGAAGGGATATGCCGTCATCGTCATGGCGCGGTGGTTGGTGCAGAGGCCGGACTGGCCGTTCGAGGCCGGCGTGTTGCCGTGGGAGTCGCGCGAGATGTGGATCGCGCTCGCGGGGTTGATCGCCGTTCTCGCGCACATGTTTCCGGTCTGGCTCGGTTTTCACGGCGGAAAAGGAGTCGCGACCGCGGCCGGCGTCGTGTTCGCTCTCGATCCGCGCGTGTTTGCGGCATCGATTCTCGTGTTCGCGATCGTCGTGATTCTGTCGCGCATGGTCTCGCTCGGCTCGATCCTCACGGCGGCGTCCATCCCACTCCTGTTTCGTTTCGTCGCGCACGAGGCGCCATTCTGGCGGACGATCCTCAGCATCGGCATCGCGTTGGCCGTCATCCTCAAACATCACACGAACATCGCGCGGCTCGTGCGCGGCACGGAGCGCAGGCTCGGTCGGAAGAAGGAGGACGAATGAAGATCTCCGTCATCGGCGCGGGCGCGTTCGGTACGGCCATGGCCGTCGCGGCGGCGCGCGCCGAGAACGACGTCCTGCTGTGGGCGCACGATGCCGAGGTCGCGCGGACGATCCGCGAGACGGGCGAGAACCCCGACTACCTCGCGGGCGTGAAGCTCGGCGACCGCATTCGCGCGACGAACGACCTCGCCGAGGCCGCGGACTTCTCGCACACGCACTTCATGATCGTGCCGAGCCATCACTACCGCGAGGTGTTGACGAACCTGCGCGCGCATCTCACGAAGCCGGTGAACGTCATCTCCGGGACGAAAGGCATCGAGAACGATTCGCTCGCGCGGATGTCCGAAGTCAGCGAGCAAGTCCTCGGCGACCAACTCGCGGCATTCGCCGTGCTCTCCGGTCCGACCTTCGCGATCGAGACGGCGAAGGGCAGCCCGACAGCGGCGGTGGTCGCATCGAAGAACGTCGAGTTCGCGCAGCAGGCGCAGCGCATCATGTCCTCGGCAGCGTTGCGGCTCTATCACTCCGAGGACGTGGTCGGTATCGAGCTCGCGGGATCGCTGAAGAACGTCATCGCCATCGCCGCGGGCGTGCTCGAAGGCCTCGGCCTCGGATACAACACCAACGCCGCGCTGATCACGCGCGGCCTCCGCGAGATCACGCGTCTCGGCATCGTCCTCGGCGGACGGCTCGAAACGTTCGCGGGACTCGCGGGCATGGGCGACCTCGTGCTCACCTGCACCGGTGCGTTGTCGCGCAACCGCACGGTCGGCGTGCAACTCGGGAAAGGGAAGACGCTCGAGGAGATCCTGCACGACGCGAAGTTCGTCGCCGAGGGCATCAAAACCGCGAAGTCCGCTCAGGCGCTCGCGGAGCGGCACTGCATCGAGATGCCGATCACGCACGAGATGCACCGCGTGCTCTACGAAGGCGAGTCGCCGCGCGGCGCGATCCAGCGGCTCATGACGCGCGCATTGAAATCTGAGGTTGCCTGAGCTTCAGGATGACAGTTTGCCGCTGGATTCAATCGTGTAGAGCCGCAGCCACACCGCGCTCGCGGCGGCGGCGAGTAGCGAGATCACCACGCCGAGGATCAGTCCGGGCGGAAGCTCGTTCGGTGGCAGCGGAACCGGCAGCGCGTTCGGCACTTCGTACACGCCGACGGCAGGCGGAGGCGGACCCGCGACGCGCGTGGCGCCCGCGACGTCGCCGCGGCTGAGCACCCAGCGCACTCCGATCGGTCCCAGCGCCTGAACTTCGTCCGGCGCGAGGATCGGATGGAACGTGTGCATCAACGCGTCGTATCCGCTCGGCAGTAGCTCTTCGACGCGCGGCTTCGTGTTCAGCGAGTCGTACGAGATCGCGTCGCGAACGCCGTAGAGCGTCGCGAGGTTCGCGGGAAAGACTTCGAAGTGCTCCGCGAGGAGGAACTGCCGCGCGGGATCGCGCAGACGAATCTCGCGAACGACCTCGGGCTCCGGCGGGACGTCGGTCATCTTCACCGCGGGATTGAAACCGAGGCCAAACGCGAACAACTCACCCGCGGCCGCGACCATCAGCATCGCCATGCGACGACGCATCGGCAGCACCATCGCGATTCCCGCGAGCAGCCAGCACGCGCCGGGCAACGCGAGGCGGCGCATGGTCGTCAGTCCCGCGGCCGAAAGGTAATAGCCGAGTCGCTCTTCGTAGACCTCCGGCGCCTGACGCAGATGGCCGCGCTCGCGCAACGCGTCGATGCCGGTGCGTGCGATGTTCTTCAGCGGACCAGGCGCGACGAGCGGAAAGAGTCCGCCGATCAACGCGAGCAATCCCGCAAGCGCGAGCGCGGTTCCGATCTTCCTGCGCTGGCGCTTCGCGACGATGCACAACGCCGGTCCCGCGGCGAGTGAGCCGAAAAGCACGAAGAGCGCGACGCCGTATTCGAGCGTGAGCACGCGCAGTACGGGCACGTGTCGCAGCGCGGACCAGAGTCCCGGCGGATACCACGACGCGACGAGCGCGACCACGCCGATGACGAGGCCGCGTTTGAGCGACGGCGTGAGCTCGCGCCAGGCGAGCACGATCGCGAGCAGCACGATCGCGCCGATGAATCCTCCCGCGCGCAGGTTGAAGTTCTCCGCGAGCGGCACGGCTGTCAGATCGAGCTCGCCGCGGAGCGGGCTGCCGAGGATGCCCGGCAACACCTGCGAGATCGCGCCCCACGCGCGGAACGGATGCGCGACACGCGGACGCAACACTTCGGCGTAGCTGTTGCCGAGGAGTGCGAGAAACGGCGCGAGCTGCACGGCGAGGAGAAGAAATCCGAGTGCCGCGCCGAGCGTGGATGGGATCAGCGAGAGCAATCCAAGGTCGCGGCGCTTCTCCGCTTCCCACGCGAGAAAGATCCAGATGCCGACGACGCCGAGGAAGAGCGTCTCGGGATGACCGCCGGCGGTGCAGAGGGCGGCGAAGAGGATCACCAGCGCCGCATTGCGAATCGACGGACGTTTCATCAGACGCAGTGCGGCCGCGGCGAGTCCCGCAAGCAACGTGAAGACGCTCGTGATCGGATACAGCAGCCAGACGATCGTGTAGCCCGCGGTGGCGAACACGATCCCGGAGAAGATCGCGTGGTTGCGCGGCACGTCGAGCTCGCGTGCGAGCCAGTACGCGCAGAGTCCTGCCGCGAGGATCTTGAGGATAGCCATGATCGCCCAGCCGTCGAGACCGAACAGCAACCGCGGCCACGTGAACGGCGAGAAGAGCGCGGTCTGTGGATTGGCGAACAACGGTCCGCCGTCGCCGGCCCAGCGATTCGTCCACGGCCACTCGCCGCTGTCGAGGAGGCGGAGGATCTCGCGGTCCCACGGGATGAACTGCACGACGACGTCGGCGAGGAGCGTGTTGGAGACGCGCACGCGCCTGGTTGGATCGTGCTTCCAGGCGTCGAAGTCGAGCGGCACGTCGAGGGGCGCGAAGGTGGTTCCCGGGAGAAGGCCGAGGCCGGCGTAGAGAAGGGCGACGGCGAGGAAGATCAGGAGCGTGCGACGCATGTGCCGGTGATCTTACTGGCAACATCACTCCCGGAACCCCTGTTAGCATGTCGCCCGTGCACCGGCAGAACCTCGGCGACATGCTGCTCGCCGCAAACCTGATCGACGAAGTGCAGATGCAGATCGCGCTCGCCGAGCAGCAGCAGTCAGGCTTGCGTTTCGGCTCGACGCTGGTCGAGCTCCAGTTCATCGACGAAAACGTTCTCGCCGCGTTCCTCTCCAAACAGATCGACGTCCCCTGCATCAGCCTCCTGCACATCGACATTCCGAAGAAAGTGCTGCGCAAGCTCCCGCGCGCGGCGGCGATCGAATGCAGGGCCATTCCGGTGCGCGTCGATGGCGAGCGACTCGAAGTCGCGATGACGGATCCGACCGACATCGAGGTGCTGGACAAGTTGGAGAAAGCCGCGGGGATGACGGTGTCGCCGCTGATCGCGCCGCAGAGCTCCATCGCGACGATGATCGAGCGTTGCTACCCGGAGGAGCGCGATGCGGACGACACGCTCAGCAGCAAACAGCGGCCGCTGCGCAACGTGCCCAACGATCCGATTTTCTGGGACATCGTCGCGGATCTGGAGAGCGGCGATCTGGACGAGCGGCTGGAACGCATCGAAGAGAAGCTCGAACAGGTGTGGGTGCTGCTCGAGAAGATCCTTCGCACGATGGAGATGCGCGACGGAGTGCACCGCGTCGAGCGGTGACGAAAATCAGAATTGGGGAGGTTTCTGCTGATTCGCTTCCTGCTGCTCCCGTTCGGCCTTCGCCGGATCGTGATCCTCGTCGTCGTAGAGCCCTTCCTCGGCCGAGGCAGCCTTGGCGGCGCGAATCTCATCGCGGGCTTCGTCGGCCTTTTTCTTCTCGGCCGCGGCGTCCTCGGCGAGCTTGCGCTTGTGCTCTTTCGCGCGCGTGGCGGCCATCTCGGGCGTGGGACGCGGCGGGTCGAGCGGCTTGGGCATCAGGATGTCGGTCTGCTTTGCCGCGGTGGTGACGTGGGCGTTGGCGCCCGAGGACTTCAGGTTCTCGTTGGTGATGAGGATCTTCGGCTTCTTGCCGCGCCGGTTCGCTTTCTTCGCGGCGGCGACGAGCGGGGAGTCGGGCTCCGCGGATTGCGCCGCAGCGGCGGTCGTGGTGGTGCTCGCCGGCTTGGTGTCCTCGGCCGCAAGCGGGAACGCCAGTGCCAAACCGGTCAAAACGAGGGTCAGAGCGCGCTTCATGACATTCTTAATGTGCCCGTGAACCGCCACAATTTCCACAGCGTCCCGAATCTTGCACCCGCTGAGGGCTGAATGTCACCCGAATCGCTGCTGCAGGACTTCGGCTACCTGGCGGTTTTCGTCGGGACGTTCCTCGAGGGAGAGGCGATTCTCGTGGCCGCGGGTTTCTTTGCGGCGCGGCAGTATCTCGATCCGGTCGCGGTCGGTGCGGTGGCGTTCGGCGGCGCGTATCTCGGGCATCTGTTCTGGTTCTGGCTCGGCCGCGTGCACGGGGTGCGGCTGCTGGACCGCTTCCCGCGCATGAAGCGCCACTTCGGCAAGGGCGTGCGCGTCTTCGAGCGCTACGGGGCCGCGGCAATCATCATCACGCAGTGGCTGTACGGACTGCGCATCACCTGCGCGGTGATCATCGGGATGTCGCGCATCTCGCTGCTGAAGTTCCTCGTCTACCAGGCCGTGAGCGTCGCGGTGTGGGTGGTCATCGTGACTTCGGCCGGATACTACTTCGGCCGCGCCATCGAGCGCGTCCTCGGACGCGTGGAGCACATCGAGAAGTACGGGCTGGTCATCATCGCGGCGATCGCCATCGGTTTCTGGGTGTGGCACCGGTGGAAGGAGAGACGCGAGGAAGCGGGGGTGTAGGGTTGCAGGCGGAATGCTCGCATCCGGGCGAGAAAGGGTTCCTTCTGGTGTCCGGTGTTGTGTACTGGTCGACTGGTACCTCACTTGGCCTGCTGCCGCGAACCGTCCTGGGCCCCTCCGTATTTGCCCGTCGCCATCCGTTCATGCCTCCTGAGCAGCTCGTTGGACAAAAGTGCGCCGCCTGCGGGGTCTATCGCGTTGGCTTTTCCCAATCGTGCACTCATGAAGTCGAGACCGGATACATCTTCCCGTACTCACGAGTCTTCTGGTGGCCGGGTCGAGAGCCGTTCCGTCCGCGCCTTCTCTTTCCGCTTGTTGCTCGGGATTGCGGCGGTGGCGCGCCCGAAATTGTGTTCGCGCCGCCGAAGCGTTTTCTACTCTCCATCAACGGTTCACGCTGCGACGCTCGACGGTGCGTGAAATGTGAGGGAGTCGAAATCGTCAGCGCTTCGCGCTACCCCTCGTAAGCCTTCTGCTCTAACTCCGCCTGCGCCGCCGCGAGGCGCGCGATCGGCACGCGGTACGGGGAGCACGACACGTAATTCAGGCCGCAGGAGCGGAAGAAGCGGATCGAGTCGGGGTCGCCGCCGTGCTCTCCGCAGACGCCGACCTTGAGATTCGGATTCGCGGCGCGCCCGTCGACGGTGCCGCGGCGCACGAGTTGTCCGACGCCTTCCTGATCGATCGACTCGAACGGATCCTTCGGCAGGATCTTCTTGTCGACATACTCGGGAAGGAACGAGCCGGCGTCGTCGCGCGAGTAGCCGAACGTCATCTGCGTGAGGTCGTTCGTGCCGAACGAGAAGAACTGCGCGGTCTGCGCGAGCTTCTCCGCGATGAGCGCCGCGCGCGGGATCTCGATCATCGTGCCGACGAGGTAGTCGACTTTCACGCCCGTCTCTTCCATCGTCTCTGCCGCGATGCGATGCGTGACCTCGGTCGTCAGCTCGAGCTCTTTCACCGTGCCGACCAGCGGGATCATCACCTCGGGATAGACATCGATCCCGTCCTTCTTCACCGCGCACGCGGCCTGGAAGATCGCGCGCACCTGCATCTCGTAGATCTCGGGATAGGTGATGCCGAGGCGGCAGCCGCGATGGCCGAGCATCGGATTGAGCTCGTGGAGTTGCGCGACTTTGTTGCGCAGCTCGACGAAGCCCCAGTTCATCTCGCGCGCGACCGACGAGATCTGCGCCTCGGTCTGCGGGAGGAACTCGTGCAGCGGCGGGTCGAGCAGGCGCACGGTGACAGGCATGCCCGCGAGCTCGCGGAAGATTCCTTCGAAATCGCCGGCCTGATACGGCAGCAATTCCGCTAGCGCCTTGCGGCGTCCCTTCTCGTCGCGCGCGAGGATCATCTCGCGCACGCGCAGGATGCGCTCTTCCGCGAAGAACATGTGCTCGGTGCGGCAGAGGCCGATGCCCTGCGCGCCGAAGAGACGTGCGACGTGCGCGTCGTGCGGCGTGTCCGCGTTCGTGCGGATGCCGAGGGTGCGGATCTCGTCGGCCCATTTCAGGAGCCGGTCGAAGTTGCGATAGACCTCGGAGTCCGCGGGCTTCATCGTCCCTTCGATCAGAACCTGCACGACCTCGGAAGGCCGCGTGGCGAGCTTGCCGCCGATGATCTCGCCGGTCGTGCCGTCGATGGAGACCCAGTCGCCTTCTTCGAGAGGCTCGTGGCCTTCGCTGCGCATCTCGGCTCTGCCGTAGTCGACTTTCAGCGCGCCCGCGCCGACGATGCACGGACGTCCCATGCCGCGCGCGACCACCGCGGCGTGTGACGTGAGTCCGCCGCGCGTCGTGAGGATTCCGGCCGCGCTATGCATTCCTGCGATGTCCTCAGGCGACGTCTCGATGCGAACGAGGATGACCGGCCCGTCCTTTGCCATCCGCACTGCGTTTTCGGCGTTGAACGCGATCTGTCCGGTCGCCGCGCCCGGTCCCGCGGGAAGTCCGCGCCCGAGCATGCGCCCGCCCTGGAGCGCTTTCTGTTTTTCCTTCGCGTCGAACACCGGCGCGAGGAGTTGCGTGATCTGTCCGGCCTCCACGCGCTCGATGGCTTCGGTGTGCGTGATCAACTCCTCGTCGACCATGTCGCACGCGATCTTCACCGCCGCGAATCCGGTGCGCTTGCCGGTGCGCGTCTGGAGGAGGTACAGCTTCCGCGACTGAATCGTGAACTCGATGTCCTGCATGTCGCGGTAGTGCGACTCGAGTTTCTTGTAGACGTCGACGAGCTGCGCGTAAACGTCGGGCAGAGTTTCCTCGAGCGATTTTTCGTCGCCGATGGCTTGCGCCTTCGAGATCGGCAGCGGCGTGCGAATGCCGGCCACGACATCCTCGCCCTGCGCGTTCGGGAGGTACTCGCCGAAGAACTTCTTCTCGCCGGTCGACGGATTGCGCGTGAACGCGACGCCGGTCGCGCAGTCGTCGCCCATGTTGCCGAAGACCATCGACTGCACGTTGACGGCGGTGCCCCAGGCGTCGGGGATGTTGTTCAGCTTGCGGTAGGTGATCGCGCGCTGGTTGTTCCAGGAGTTGAACACCGCGCCGATCGCGCCCCAGAGCTGATCGTGCACGTCCTGCGGGAAGTCGCGCCCTCCGCGCTCGCGAACGATGCTCTTGTAGGTCGCGACGAGCTCGCGCAACGATTCCGCCGGAATCTCGGCGTCGGTCTTCACGCCCGCGCGATCGCGCAGCGCGTGGAGCTCGTGCTCGAAGTGCTCGCGGTCGACTTCGAGAACGACGTCCGAATACATCTGGATGAAACGGCGATACGAGTCGAGCGCGAAGCGCTCATCGCCGGACGACGCGGCGAGTCCCTGTGCGGTCTCGTCGTTCAGTCCGAGGTTGAGGATCGTGTCCATCATGCCGGGCATCGACGCGCGCGCGCCGGAGCGCACGGAAACGAGGAGCGGCTTGGCGCGATCGCCAAACTTGCGGTCGACGGAAGCCTCAACTTTCGCGAGGTTGTCCGCGACGGCCTGCTTCAACTCGGGCGGATAGCTCTTATCGTGCTCGTTGAAGTACGTGCACACGCCCGTCGAGATCGTGAAGCCCGGAGGGACGGGGACGCCGATGTTCGTCATCTCGGCGAGACCCGCGCCTTTGCCGCCGAGGATCTCTTTCATCTTCGCGTTGCCCTCGGCGTGGCCATCGCCGAAGTAGTAGACGTACGTCGTCATAGCGCGCGGATTATGATCCAAAAAGGAGATCGACGCGGCTGAGCGCCGATCGTTGTAGGGCGGAACTGAGGGAGGATCCGTTCCGTTCACTTCCGGCGGCAATGAAGTCGATTCTGCCAAGGTTCACCCCGCGCGCCTGGAGTGCGGCGCGGAGCGCCTGGAGCCGTGCCGCGGCGTGCTGTTTATTCTGCTCCGGCGTGTCGTAACGAAGCTCGTGCGCGACGACACTCATTCTCCCTGACGACGAGGCGAGCAACGAGACCAGCGTGTCGAGCTCCGGCGCGCTCACCTCTTCGATGAGCCGATCACTGCGATCGAACGCGAGCCCATACAACGAATATCGTTTTGCGCGTTCGAGGAACGCCGCCGGCCCGGCGGCCGGTCCACCCCCGGCTGGAAGCCGGGGGCTATTGCCTTTGCACTGCTCACCGAACCATCCCTCGCCCATATTCGACGAGTCGACGTCCTCATAAAACTTCAGACCCGTGAGGTGCTTGCCGTCGCCTGAGCGCGTCAGCACGGCATCGCCTCGCGTGCCGCCCTGCATCCACATCACCATGCCGAAACGGTTGTCGGCCGTACCGCCGTCGAGATGAATCGGCGGCTCGGTCTCGATGACGCCGGTAATGCGCGCGCCGTTCTGCTCGAGATGCGCGCGCGCGCCGTTGACCTTCCAGCAGCCGGCGAACGACGGCGTTCGCGGCGGCTCCACTTCCGCGCCCATCGCGTGAAAGGTGCGCACGCGGACGTAGTACTTTCCCGACGGATCGAACGTGCGCACGCGCAGGTAGCGCGCGTCGGTCGGCTTGACGTTGACGAGTTGCTGCTGGTCGTTTTTCTCGAGCTTCAGCTTCGCGAGCTCATGCCACGTCTTCCCGTCCATCGACGTGTCGAAGGCGACGCTGTCGATCGCGAAGTTCTTCACGAGCGTCGCGCCCACGCGCTCGATGCGTCTCGTCGCGAGGAACGAGTAGATGATCGTTTCCTCCGGCGATCCGGGCGCCGAGGTCCAGGTGGTGTCGAGAAATCCGTCGAGCGCGTGCACCGCGGAGTTCTCGAGGTCGTTCTCACCGCCGCGCCAGACGACCGCGGTGCCGTACATCAGGTTGAGCGCATTCTCGACGTCGGTGTCGGGCGCCGTCTGCAATGGGGGCGGCGGCGGGGCTTTGGTCTGGGCTTTCGGCGCGACGGGGGCTTCTTTCGTGCACGCGAGAAGCGCACAACAAAGAAGCAGGGTGGCGACGGAGGAGCGGCTCACGCGCGATAGTCGCGTCGATCGACGACGATCGTCGTGACGTCGGCGATAGGACGAATGATCCACGCGACCTTCACGAGTAAGGACTTCCGGTTGTACTGAATCGCGGCGTTCTCCACCATCACCATGACGTCCTTGAAGAACGCCTCGAGCTCCGGCGCCATTGCGGCGAAGGACTCGAGCGCCTGGCGATACTGGCGTTGCGCGATCAGCTCGTTCACCTGCGACGCCACCGTATCGGCGAGCTCGTTGAGCCGCACCTCGGTCGGATGTTCGAGGCGCGCCGGATCGACCTGCGGGTCGCCGTGCCCCTCGGTGATGTTCTGGATTCGCTTGGCCGAGTCGAGGACGGAGAGGAAGTCGGGCGCGTCACGAACCGCGTTCAATGCCGCGATTCGATCGACCACATCGGTGAGCGGAATGTCCGCCCATTGCGCTTCCATGACGGCGCGGATCTCGTCATAAGCAAATCCCCACGCCGATTGTTCGAGGATCGTCGCCACGCGCTCGGCAAAAAACGGTTGGAGATCGGCGGAGACGGAGACACCGTAGGCTTCCTCGCCGAGCGCGATGAGGCGCGATACGGTGGTCTTCACTTCGCGCTTGTCGCGATTCAGCAGAATCTGCACGACGCCCTGCGCGGCGCGGCGGAGTCCGAACGGATCTTTCGAGCCGGTGGGCTTCGCGCCGATGGAGAAGAAGCCGACCAGTGTGTCGATGCGGTCCGCGAGCGAGACCACCGCGCCGGCGATGTTGCGCGGCAGCGTGTCTTCGAGACTCACGGGCTGGTAATGATCGTAGATCGCCTGCCAGACGTTCTCGGGCAGGCCTTCCTCGCGCGCGTAGATGCCGCCGATGTGGCCCTGGAGATCGGTGAACTCCTTGACCATCTCGGTGACGAGGTCGGTCTTGCACAGCCTCGCCGCCGTTGCGATGTCCGGGTCATCGAGGATCCCGCGCGCAATGCGCTCGACGCGTTTCGTCTTGTCGAGATAGTTGCCGAGCTTCTCCTGGAACTGCAGATGCGAGAGCTGCTCGAGGCGCTCTTCGAGTTTCCTGCGCCGGTCGGTCTCGTAGAAGAACTGCGCGTCCGCGAAGCGCGCGTTGGTGACGAACGAGTTTCCGTACGCGGCGTTGCCGTCCGGATCACCCTCGTTGTCGAGCACCGCCAGGAACGAGTTGGTGAGGCGCTCGTTGCGATCGCGGATCGGAAGCTGTTTCTGATGCACGCGCATCACCGTGACCAGCACTTCTTCCGGCAGCGCGAGGTACTCGCTGCGGAACTCGGCGCGGACGACTCCCGGGTATTCGGTGAGGTATTGCCACTGCGACCAGATCGACGCGTCGACGGACGGCGTGCCGCCGACTTCGTTCGCGAGCGCGCGGGCGCGTCCGGCCATCACTTCGCGGCGACGCTGAGGATCGACGACCACGCATGCGAGCTCGAGGCCGGTCACGTAATCGTTGTATGACTTCACCGGAAACGATTTCGGCGCGAGCGTGCGATGGCCAACGGTGATGTTCCCGGACTCCGTTCCGAAGATCGCGATCGGGAGATGCTCGCCGTCGAACAGTGAGATGACGCTGTGAATCGGGCGGATGTACGTGTGCTCGCCGTTGCCCCAGCGCATCATCTTCGGCCAGCGGATCGATTCGACGATCTCCGGGATGCGCACGCTGAGGATCTCGGCAGTGTCGCGTCCCGTGATCTTCTTCCGGATGCGGATGTATTCATCGCTCGACGGGATGATGTCTTCCGTCGTCGCATTCTGCTTCTTGAGAAAACCCTGCAGCGCGGCCTCGGGCGATTTCTTCGGCGGACCTTTCACTTCCTGCTCGCGGTCTTCTTCACGCAGAGGAAGGTTTTTGAGCAGGAAGACGATGCGCCGCGGCGTCGTGCTGACGGTGACGTCCGCGGAGAGTGCGCTCAGGCGCTCGCGCAGCGTCGCAGCCGCGGTGTCGTGCATCCACGCGGGGATCTCTTCGGTGAGGAGCTCGAAAAAATAATCAGCCATTGGACGCCTGCTGCAGCAACGGAAATCCGAGCTCTTTCCGCGCCTCGAGAAATTGCGACGCGCAGCGCAGGGCGAGATCGCGCACGCGCTTGATCACGCCGACGCGCTCCGTCACCGACACCGCGCCGCGCGCGTCGAGTGTGTTGAACACGTGCGAACACTTGAGCGTCCAGTCGTACGCGGGAAGCACGAGCTTCGCGTCGAGGCAGCGGCGCGCCTCGCCTTCGTAGATATCGAGGAGCTTCCAGTGCACGTCGATGTCCGCCATCTCGAAGTAATACTTCGAGAACTCGTACTCGTCCTGCTTGCGCACGGCGCCGTACGAAACGCCCGGCGTCCAGTGGATGTCGAACACCGAGGCCTCGCGCGCGAGGAACATCGTCAGGCGCTCGAGGCCGTAGGTGATCTCCGCGGAGATCGGCGCGAGGTCGATCCCGCCGGCCTGCTGGAAGTACGTGAACTGCGTGATCTCCATGCCGTCGAGAAGAATCTGCCAGCCGACGCCCCACGCGCCGAGGGTGGGGGACTCCCAGTTGTCTTCCTCGAAGCGGATGTCGTGTCGCGTCAGGTCGAGGCCGAGCGCGCGCAGCGAGTCGAGATAGAGCTCCTGCACGTCGAGCGGCGACGGCTTGAGGATCACCTGAAACTGATAGTGCTTGCCGAGGCGGAAGGGGTTGTCGCCATAGCGACCGTCCGCGGGGCGACGCGACGGCTGGACGTAACCGACGTTCCACGGCTCAGGTCCGAGGACGCGCAGGAACGTCGCTGGATGCATGGTCCCGGCGCCGACCTCGAGGTCCATCGGCGTCTCGATGATGCAGCCCCGCTCGGCCCAGAAGCTCTGGAGCTTGAGGATGAGGGACTGGAAGGTCACGCGCGCCATTCGGGCGCGCATCATAAAACAGTTGGCGGTTGGCAGTTGACGGTTGGCGGGAGAGACGACTACTGCCCTCGCGTATCCGTTGTAGTGGGCGGGGGCAGTGGTTCTTCCTCCACGGGCTCTTCCTGCGGAGGCGCGGTCGTGTCCGTTTGCGTCGGAGGCGCGGTGTCCGTTGGTGGCGCGGGCTCGGGCTCAGGCGCGGGACGCGGCGTTACGGGTCGTTGTGGGGGCGGTGTTGGCACCGCCGACGTCTGCGGAATCGGATACGCCTCGCCGGCGACCGCATTGGGGTCGATCGAAAACGCAGTTGTCGTGTCCGCATTCGTTCCGGTCACTGGCGGGAGCACTTCGCCGGGACCGTGAATCGTCGACGTGACTCCCGCGGCTGAGCCTTCTTCCACCGTCTCGTACGACTTCTGTTCGATCCGCCGAGCTCCGTCGCCGCCGCACGCCACACCCAACCCCACAACGAACATCAACGGGAACGTCAGTCTTTTGTTCATGGCCGTCCTACCCATCAGAATCGCAAGCAAGGTGCCACGTCGCACTCCTGCCTACGTTGATTCAGATGGTTCCAGCACGGAGAACGGGCATGATGGCTTGCTTCAGCGCGGATGCTTGTGACCGCCAGGACAGCGCCGTCATGCTCTCAGCGCCGCGTGCGCCGCGAGCGGCCGCGGTCTCGCGATCACGCCATACCGCCTCCAGCATCTCGACCGCTTCATCGACATCGCTCTCTCCCCAACCGTCCGTGCCCCGCGACTCGTCGTCGACGGATCGCTGATGCTCGAGTGGATAGCAATTCGGCTCGGCCGCATCGGGAGAGGTCATGATGTCGCGGTGTCCGGTGTTGCGCGATAGGACACACGGAATGCCGCACGCCATGGCTTCCATCGCGACGAGGTTCGTCCCACCTTCCGCGCGATTGGGGAACAGCGCGACATCCATCTCGCGTAGAACCGCAGGCATCAGCGGATTCGCCACGTGACCGATGTCGATCACCTGGTCCTCGCGAATTCCGTTGGCGACCGCCCACCCTTTGACGTCGACCTGCCCGGAGCTCGTGAACGGCGCCGGCTCCACGGAATGGCGCGCGCCGAAGTCTCGCGCGAACTGCGGCCAGGGACTCTGCCACGCGGTGACGAGCAGACTTTCCGGATGGCGTTTCGCGAATACGCGGAATGTTCGCAGAACGAGATCCTGTCCCTTGCGAAGCTCGACCTTTCCGCCGGAGAAGATCACGAATCGATCCCGATACCATCCCGATCGGGGCGCGGGATGGAAGAGTGTTCGATCGACGCCCTGCCAGACGGTGCGCACGTGCTCGACGCCCGCGGCGCGAAGCAACTCTTCGTTCCATCGCGATGCGGTGACGATCAGGGGATACGGCCGCGCGGACTCGATCGCCGATGGCGAAAAGCGCGTGTTCTCGAAGACGAGCAAACTGATGGACGGCCTTCCGCGCAACCTGCCCGGATGCGGCTCGCAGTGCCAGCTGTTTCCCGTCGCCTCGAGAACCGGAATGTTGATGTCCACGAGGCCGTCGCCGCCCCGCGGGATGGAGCTCTGCAGATGTTCGGATTGGACCAGATGCGGTTCGAGCCGCTGCCGGCGCAGACCGTCGACGACGATCATGTTGTGGTGCGGCACGGAAGTCAGCGGAACGAGCTCGTCGTCGTTTGCCCACTCGAGAAACAGATTGATGCCGACCGTGCCCCATCCGGAGTAGCTCGACAATTGCCAGTGAATGCTGACAGGAATGGGCGCCGCCACGGCTCGATTCTAACGCTCATCTTTCCACCCGCTGTGACGTTGTGTGTATACTGATTTCAGGTCTTACATCCCAAAATCTCGCGAGGCTCAATGGAACTGCTGGGACAGCGGTTCGGTCACATTCGCGTCACTGGCGTCGTGGGCCAGGGCGGGATGGGAGAAGTCTACGCGGGCTTCGATGAGACGCTCGAGCGCAAGGTCGCGCTCAAAGTCGTCCACGAGGAGTCGCGCCTCGACGACGAGGCCCGCGAGCGCCTGCTGCGGGAAGCGCGTGCGCTGTCGCATCTCGATCACGCGAACATCTGCCGGATCTACGACTACATCGAGACCGGCGATTCCGACCTGCTCGTTCTCGAGTTCATCGACGGACGAACGCTGACCGACGCCGGCTCGCAAAAGAAGTCGCGCGCCGAGAAGCTTCGGATCGCCATCAGCATCGCCGAGGTGCTCGTCGTGGCGCACCGCGCCGGGATTCTTCATCGCGATCTGAAGCCGGACAACGTGATGCTGACGACGACGGACGAAGTGAAGGTTCTCGACTTCGGCCTCGCGCGATGGCTGAACCACCCGCGCCCGCCGGCGCCAGCACCTGAAGTCGCGGTGACGACGCCCGCGTTGGGCCCTGCCGACAAGACGTTCGAAATGCCGCGCATGGGCTCGGGCGGGCGCGAATTCCTCGCGACGCAGACGGGCGTCGCGATGGGAACGCCGATGTACATGAGTCCCGAGCAGGCGCGCGGCGAAGAGCTGACCCCCGCGAGCGACATGTTCGCGTTCGGATTGGTGCTGCAGGCGTTGTTCACGGGCCAGGAACCGCATCCCGAGTTCATGGGGTCGCGCGAGGTGATGCTCCGAGTCGCTCATGGCGAGACGAACCCGGTGCGCGGCGTCGCGCGCGACATCGAAGCGCTGATCAATCGTTTGAAGGAAGCCGCTACCGCGGATCGTCCGACGGCGGTGGAGACGCTCGAGCGGCTGAAGTGGCTGGCCGGAAAACCGGGACGCGTCGCGCGGCGCGGCATCGCTGCCGCGATCCTGCTGCTCATGAGTCTCGGCGTGTGGCGATACACGGTCGATCTTCAGCGGGAGCGTGCGGCCGCCGTCGCGGCGGAGAAGGTCGCCGTCGCGGAGCGCGCCGAAGCAGTACAGCGCCGCGGTCAGGCCGAGGATCTGATCGATTTCATGATGGGCGATCTTCACCGCAAGCTCGCGCCTGTCGGAAGGCTGGATGTGCTCGATGCCGCGGCGGACCGCGCGCTCGCGTACATGTCCACGCTGCGTCCGGAGATGATGTCGGCCGACGAGCTCGCGCGAAACGCAACGGCACTGCAGCACCTCGGTGAGGTGCGTCTCGCGCAGGGAAAGCTCCCCGACGCACTGCGCGCGTTCGAGTTGTCAGAGGCGATCGCGCAGAAAGCAGCGGCCGATCCGCGCAAGCTCGAGCATCGCTTCACGCTCGGTCAGACGCAATTCTGGGTCGGCGAAACGCATCGCGTGATGGGCAACCGCGAATCCGCGCTGAAGCACATGCAGGCCTATCTCGCGACCTCGGAAGCGCTCGCGCGCGCCGCCCCTCGCAATCTCGACTATCAGATCGAGCTCGCGTACGGGTACAGCAACATCGGGAGTCTGCTCGAGGCGAAGGGCGACTTCGCCGGCGCGCTGCAGCAATACGAGCGCTGCGTCGCGGTGAAACGCGGACGGCTGCGCACGGATCCGGCGAATCGCGCGTGGCAAGGCGATCTGGGACAGACCATCAACAAGATGGGCTTCGCGCTCCAGCAGCTCGGACGGCTCGAGGAAGCACGCCGGAGATTCGAGGAAGAGCAAGCCATCTACGTCGCACTTGTCGACGCCGATCCGAAGCACACCACGTGGAAGACGCGACTGGTCAACAGTCACGGCTACCTCGGCGTGCTGCTCACCAACCTCGGCGATCTCGACGGTGCAGAACAACAGTTCGCGCAGGCGCGTGCCGCGGCCACGGAGCTCGTCGAGTTCGATCGGCAGCAGGTCGTATGGCGACGCGATCTGGCGGCGGTTCTCTCGAGCGGATCGGTGGTGCAGCGGATGCAGGGACGTTTCACGGAAGCGCGTACGTCGGCCGCGCTCGCGGAAACACTTGCGCGCGAGGCGGTTCGCGAGGCGCCGCAGATGTTGACGTGGCGCCGCGACGTTGCAAACGCAACGATGCGTCATGCCGAAGCGCTCTATGCATCCGGGGCGCGGGCCGCTGCAGGTTCACGCGTCGAATCTGTTCTTGCCGGCGTGTTGCCGGACGATCCGGCATGGCTCGGCGTGACCGCGGAAGCGATGATTCTTCGCGGCCGCATCGCGTTCGATCAGGGTCAGATCGCTACGGCTCGCAATGCGTGGACGAAGGCGGCGGTGCTGCTGGCGGACGCGCAGGGCACGCACAGCATGCGGCTTCTCGACTATCGCGCGCGCGCGCTGCTGTTGCTCGGTCGTTCCTCGGAAGCGGCGCCGATCCTCGATCAGCTTCGCCGCGTGCAGTACGCAAATCCGGATTTAGTGCGCCTGTCGCACCTCGCGACAGACGCTTCACCCACAACCGTGGCGAATGCCACATAGAAAGGAGGGATGTATGCCACTCATTCAGGTTGGATTGAATCCGCTGACGAACGGGGGCGGACAGACGACCAGTTGGACCGTGACCGTAAGTCCCACGAGCGTGCAAGTCCGGCCGGCCGGCCCGGGTTCAACCATCACGTGGTCGCTCGGCCCCACATCCGGTTCGGGTCCCACCGCGCCTTACGGCGCAGCGCTGGCCACCGTTGTATTCGGCGTCGGTCCGGGCGGTACGGCATTCCCAGGAGGATCTCCCGCCCTGTCGGGCGGCTTGATCACGGTCGCAGATCCTGGCAACCCAGGCGCCGCCGCCACTGGGGCGTACGTTTTCCCCTATACCGTGAGTGTGACCTACAACAGCAACATGTACTTTCACGATCCGGAGATCGTCAACTCGCCTCCGAGCGGTTAGAGAGTTGGAGCCCGTTCTGTTCGAGCGGTTCGTATCCGAACCGCTCGAACAGGTCCCAATCGATCGTGTCGGCGATGATCCGCCGGTGCGCGTGCGGAATCCGGTCGAGATAGCGGCGCTCGAGGTAATACGCGCGGTCGAAGGGATTTTCCGACCTGCTGCTCGTCCAGCCGTCCCACTGCGCGGGAAGTACGACGCGGTCGATGTGCTCCCAATCGCTCTCACGCCGGCGGAGAGCGAATTGCTTCGCGACCGTGCGAATGACCAGGTCGGGATCGCGGACCACGTCTTCGTGCCGGACGATGCACGCGGCGTCGGGATGCGCGTCGGCCAATGCGATCCAGGCCGCGTAGACACGATTGAAGCGGCGGCATGCGCTGGCCAGCGGTTGCTCGAATTGCGGTGGGAGCGGCATGTTGCGCGTCATGAAGCCCTTCGCTTCAGCGAGACTCACGGCCCACGCGTACGGCTCCTTGATCGAGATCAGATAGCGAAGCTCTCCGCGATCGAAGGCGTCGGTGAGCGGTACGGCCACGCGGCGGATCTCCGCGATCTGGTCCTCGATCCAGGGGTGTGTCGCAAACGCGGGAACACCGAATGTCGCCGTCGCGACGAACGCGTACGCCGGATCCTCATCCGACGCGGTTTCCAGTCGCACCTCGCTCAATGGCGCGGGAGCTGTGTGTTTGTCGCCGAGGAGATGAATCAGCAATTCGGGGTCGGCGTAGTTCGCGAGAATCGCGGCGCGGAGATAGTTCGAGCCGGTGCGCTCTTCGCCATACTGCTTGATGAACACGCGCGGTCCGTTTTCCGGATCTTTTCGATGCACAACGCGCAGCGGTTGCGGCGGAGTGAATCGATCCGCGGCGAGCTCGCGCAGATCGCGCGCGATCCGTTCCACCACGGGCGCCCAATCGCCCGGCGTTTGCTGTCGATAGAGACGCATGCTCGGATACCACGGCGTCTTGTCGCCTTCGCGCATCCATCGCCAGTCGGACGACTGCGGGATGAGCGTCCACACCGGCGCATCGAGCGCGCCGGCGAGATGCGGAAGCGAAGTGTCGACCGAGATGATCAGATCGAGGCGCTTCACGAATGCAGCGGTCTTGTGGAAGTCGCCGAGAACCGGCGAGAGATCGACGATCGGCGCGGGGCATTCGGCCAGCTCTTTCGCGGCATCGCCGTATTGCAGACTGTAAAGGCGCACTCCCGGGATTCCGGCCAGGCTCGCGAACAGTGCGAGCGGACAATCGCGGATCGCGTGAGCGGGAAACGCTTTTCCGCTCGCCCAGAGGATTCCGACGTTGAGCGCGGTCCCTTTCTCGATGGCGTCCTCCGCGTCGATGCATTTCGCCGGTGCGCTCAGATACGGCCCGATGGACGAGGGCTGGAGGTTCAGCAGGTACGGAAGGCTGAGCAGCGGAAACTGAAGATCGACGTCGACGATGTCGCCGTCGACGATCACCTGGTCGATACCGGGACAAGTCGCGAGCAGCGAAATGAGTTTCGGATACGTGTGCAGGATGACCCGTCCGCGTTCTTTCGGGATCGACGCCGCGAAGCGGGCGAACATCAGAACGTCGCCCAGGCCCTGCTCGCTCCAGAGAAGAAGCTTGCGCTCGCCGAGCGGCGAGCCGTCCCAAAGCGGGACGGGCAGATTGCCGAGCACGTGAGGTTTACCGGTGGGCCAGCGCCACTCGTAGCCGCGCCATCCTTCGGCAAATTCACCGGCCGCCAGATGATCCATGCCTTCGCTTGCGCGAACCGGCGGTACGGATGCGCCAATCTTCTCCGCGCGCTCCGCGAGCTCGAGTGCGCGATCCCGCTCGCCGGATCGCATCGCGGTGATCGCGAGGTTGTGCAGCGGAACGTGCCACTCCGGCCGCAACGCCGCGGCGCGCTCGAACGCGGCCTTCGCTTCGTCCAGCCGCCGTAGTGCGAGGAGCGTGGTTCCCGTTTCGTTCTGGATGTCCGCGTTTTCGGGATCGAGCTCGATCGATCGTTCGAGATGATCGATCGCTGCCTGCGGCCGCACCATCGCACGGAGCGCCGACCCGACACCGTGATGCGCGGTTGCGAGATCGGGCTGGATCTCAGCGGCCCGTCGAAACGCGTTGCGCGCATCGATGTATCGCGTTCTGCGGTAAAGCGCGACGCCCAGCCGCACGTGCGTGCTCGCGTGATCGGGAGCGCGCCGCGCAACGTCCTGCAGGATCGCGATCGCCTCGTCCACTTCTCCCCGGTCGAGCTCCACGCGCGCGCTTTCGAGCAGGCGCTCGATCTCATCGGACTCGACCATGGAAAGGACCCCTCTCGGGAGGAGTGTCATTCCGTTAGGAAATCCATACCCGCCATCCAGGAATCCCCCACCCTTTCGGGCAGTTGTTAGATACCGTACCGACATGGTACGGTTTCGCCGTTTTAAGGAACTGCCCGCATGCTGAAGATCTCCAGACTCACCGATTACGGCCTTCTGGCCGGCGTTTACCTGGCCCGCAACTGCGGTCAGGTCACCTCCGCGCGCGAGATCGCCGAGTTCTATCACCTGCCGATTCCCGCGGTGACGAAGGTGCTGAAGACGCTGCATCACGGCGGTCTCATCAGCTCGCAGCGCGGCGTGGCCGGCGGCTACGTCTTCGACGGCGACCCGGAGAGCATCACTCTCGGATCCCTCATCGAGATGCTGGAAGGTCCGTGGGATCTCACGGAGTGCGAGACGTACGACCACGATGGGAACGCAACGTGCGCCATCCGGGTTGCGTGCCCCTCGCGCCGCTTCATGTTCGGGATCAACCGGGCGGTCAAAGGAGCTTTCGAACAGGTCACGCTGGGCGATCTCGTCCGCGGCGGAATGCCGATCCCCGTGATCGATAAGCAGCAGCTGGGGGCGAGAGAGGCAGCATCATGAGCAATCTCGAAATTCAGGAAATCGCACGACAGGATTACAAGTACGGATTCATCACCGACATCGAATCCGACACCGCTCCTCCCGGTCTCAACGAGGACATCATCCGCTTCATCTCCGCGAAGAAGCAGGAGCCGGAGTGGCTGCTCGAGTGGCGGCTCAAGTCGTTTCGTCACTGGCTGACGATGAAGGAGCCGACGTGGGCGAACGTGCACTACCCGCCCATCGACTATCAGGCCACGAGCTACTACTCCGCGCCGAAGCAGAAGAAGAAACTCAATTCGCTCGATGAAGTCGATCCCGAGGTGCGGGCGACGTTCACGAAACTCGGGATCTCGCTCGAAGAGCAGAAGCGCCTGACCGGCGTCGCGGTGGATGCGGTGTTCGATTCCGTGTCCGTGGCCACGACCTTCCGGGCCGAGCTGGCGAAGGTCGGCGTCATATTCTGTTCGTTCTCCGACGCCGTGAAGGATCACCCGGACCTCGTCCGGAAGTACCTCGGCAGCGTCGTGCCGTACACGGACAACTTCTTCGCGACGCTGAACAGCGCCGTCTTCACCGACGGCTCGTTCTGCTACATCCCGAAGGGCGTCCGCTGTCCGATGGAGCTCTCGACCTACTTCCGCATCAACCAGGCGAACACGGGACAGTTCGAGCGCACGCTGATCGTCGCGGACGAAGGCGCGTACGTGAGCTACCTCGAAGGCTGCACCGCGCCGATGCGCGACGAGAACCAGTTGCACGCGGCAGTCGTCGAGCTGATCGCGCTCGACGGCGGGACGATCAAGTACTCGACGGTGCAGAACTGGTATCCGGGCGACAAAAACGGCAAGGGCGGGATCTACAACTTCGTCACGAAGCGCGGCAAGGCCTTCAACAAGTCGAAGATCTCGTGGACGCAGGTCGAGACCGGATCGGCGATCACGTGGAAGTATCCGAGCTGCATCCTGCAAGGCGACGATTCGGTCGGCGAGTTCTATTCGGTCGCGCTGACGAACAACTATCAGCAGGCCGATACCGGCACGAAGATGATCCACATCGGAAAAAACACCCGCTCGACGATCGTGTCGAAGGGCATCTCCGCGGGCCACGGGCAGCAGACGTACCGCGGTGAAGTGAAGATCATGAAGAACGCGGAGAACGCACGCAATTACTCGCAGTGCGACTCCCTCCTCCTCGGCGACAAGTGCGGAGCGCACACGTTCCCGTACATCGAGGTCCGCAACTCCACGGCGACGATGGAGCATGAGGCTTCGACGTCGAAGATCGGCGAGGACCAGCTCTTCTACGCCCAGCAGCGCGGCATCAGCGCCGAAGACGCGGTCTCGATGATCGTGAACGGCTTCTGCCGCGAGGTCTTCCGCGAGCTGCCAATGGAGTTCGCGGTGGAAGCGCAGAAGCTGCTTGGAGTTTCGCTCGAGGGTTCCGTTGGCTAACGCTGACGCTTTGGAAAAAAGAAATGCTGGAAATCAAAAACCTACACGCTGGAATCGACGGTAAAGAAATCCTCAAGGGCCTGACCCTCACAATCAATCCCGGCGAGGTCCACGCGATCATGGGGCCGAACGGTTCCGGAAAATCGACGCTCGCGAATGTGCTCGCGGGGCGGCCGCGCTATGTCGCGACCTCGGGGGAGGTGTTGTACGAGGGGAAGAATCTCCTCGAGCTGCCGCCCGAAGAGCGGGCGCGCGAGGGCGTGTTCCTCGCGATGCAGTATCCCGTCGAGATCCCGGGCGTGAACAACATCTACTTCCTCAAAGCCGCATTGAACGCGGTGCGTAAGCATCGCGGCGAAGAGGAGCTCGACGCGATGGAGTTCCTGCAGCTCGCGCGCGAGAAGATGAAAGTCGTCGAGCTCGACGAAGCGTTCATGAACCGCGGCGTCAACGAAGGATTCTCGGGCGGCGAGAAGAAGCGCAACGAGATCTTCCAGATGGCGGTGCTCGATCCGAAGCTGGCCATCCTCGACGAGACCGACTCCGGTCTCGACATCGACGCGCTGCGCATCGTCGCTCAGGGCGTGAACGCGTTGCGGAGCGAGCACCACGCGGTGCTGGTCATCACGCACTACCAGCGCCTGTTGCGTTACCTCGTGCCTGATTTCGTCCACGTGCTCGCGAACGGCCGCATCGTGAAGTCGGGCGGCAAGGAGCTCGCGGAAGAGCTCGAGCAGAAGGGCTACGACTGGATCGAGGAGGAAGTGGCGTGACGGTCTTGACTGACCTCCGCTCCGAGGCGGCAGGGAGGTTTGCGACACTCGGCTGGCCGACGCCGCGCGTCGAGGAGTGGCGCTACACGAACCTGGCGCCGCTGCAGAAGATCCAGTGGCGTGTCGACGACTCTCGCCAAAGCGGCGAGTCGTCCGCGTCTCTGGCCGGCCAGGCCGCGCTGGAGCTCGTGTTCGTGAACGGCCGGCATATTGCCGGCGAGAACCAGTATCGCGGCGAGAGTGAAGTCCACATCGCCGACTGGGAGCGCAACGCGCTCGTCGCGCTGAACGCCGCGAACCAGCAGGACGGAGCGCGCATCGAGATCCCGGCCGGAACCGTCGTCGACGGCTTCATTCATCTCTTGTTCATCGGTCGCGGCGATGGCATCTGGTCGCATCCGCGGAACACGATCGTCGTCGGCAAGAACGCGCAGGTCGCGATCGTCGAGACCTACGTCGGCACGGGCACGTACTTCACCAACTCCGTCACCGAGATCGTCGCGGACGAAAGCGCGGTCGTCGATCACTACAAGATCGAGTGCGAGTCGCGCGACGCGTTCCATATCGGAAGCGTCTTCATTCGCCAGGAGCGTGCGTCGAACGTGACCTCCCGCAACATCGCCCTCGGCGGAGCGCTCGCGCGCACCGAGACGCACGTGGCGCTCGCGGGCGAAGGCGCGTCCATCACCCTCGACGGCCTCTTCGTCGGCGCCGGATCGCAGCATCTCGACAGCCGAACGGTCATCGATCACCTCGAGCCGCACTGCGAGAGCTTCGAGCTCTACAAAGGCGTCCTCGACGACAACGCGCGCGGCGTGTTCGACGGGAAGATCATCGTTCGTCCCGACGCGCAGAAGACCGTCTCGCGCCAGGTGAACCGCAATCTCCTCCTCAGCGAGACCGCGATCGTCGATTCCAAGCCCACGCTCGAGATCCACAACGACGACGTGAAATGCAACCACGGCTCGACGATCGGCCAGATCGAGCAGGAGCCGCTCTTTTATCTCCGCTCGCGCGGCATCGGCGAGGAAGAGGCCCGCAACCTCCTCGTCTACGCGTTCGCCAGCGAGCTCGTGGACCGCATGAAGATCGAGCCCGTGCGCGAACAAATCCGCCGCGCGCTCTTCCAGACGCTCCCGCAGCGGATGCCGGAGCGGAGAGGAGAAGCACGATGAGCGTTGCCGAAGTCCTGACTGCCTACGACATCGAGAGCGTCCGCCGCGACTTCCCGATTCTGAATCGCGCCGCGCGCGGCAAACGCCTGGTTTACCTAGACAACGCCGCGACGACGCAGAAGCCGCAGGCGGTGATCGACCGCATCGTTCGATACTACTCGCAGGAGAACTCGAACGTTCATCGGGGCGTGCACTATCTCTCCGAGATCGCCACGATCGAGTTCGAGAACGCGCGCGGCGTCGTGCAGCGCTTCCTCAACGCGCGCGACGTCAAAGAGATCGTCTTCACGCGCGGGACGACCGAAGCGATCAACCTCGTTGCGCAGTCCTGGGGACGCACGAACGTGCGCGAAGGCGACGAGATCCTCATCACGGCGATCGAACATCACTCGAACATCGTCCCGTGGCAGATGCTCTGCGCCGAAAAGGGCGCGAAGCTGCTCGTCGCACCGGTCAACGACGCCGGCGAAGTGATGATCGAAAAGCTCGAGCGGATGCTGAATCCGCGAGTGAAGCTCGTCGCGATCAATCACGCATCGAACGCTCTCGGCACGATCAATCCGATCAAGCGCATCATCTCGGCCGCGCATGCGAATGGCTCGATCGTCCTCGTCGACGGTGCGCAAGGCGTTCCGCACATGCGCGTCGACGTTCAGGATCTCGGAGCGGACTTCTACGCCTTCTCCGGACACAAGGTCTACGGACCCACCGGCGTCGGTGTGCTCTACGGACGCCAGGCGCTGCTCGAGGAGATGCCGCCGTGGCAGGGCGGTGGGGACATGATCCTGTCCGTCTCGTACGAGAAGACCACGTACAACGCGCTTCCCTACAAATTCGAGGCGGGCACGCCGAACATCGAAGGAGTCGTCGCGCTCGCAGCCGCGCTCGAATACGTCGACGGAATCGGTCTCGACGCGATCTCCGCGTACGAGCATGACCTGCTCCTCTACGCGACGAAGCGCATGCTCGAGATCGACGGTCTTCGCATCATCGGCACGGCCGCGGAGAAGGCGGCGGTGATCTCGTTTGTTCTCGAAGGCGTGCATCCGCATGACATCGGCACCATCCTCGACCAGGAAGGCGTCGCCGTCCGCACCGGACACCATTGCGCACAGCCGCTGATGATGCGGTTTAATGTGCCCGCCACGGGCCGCGCGTCGTTCGGTCTCTACAACACCCGCGAAGAGGCGGACGCGCTCGTCGCCGCGCTGCACAAGGTCATCGAGGTCTTTCGCTAAAAAATGTCCGATCTACGCGAGCTGTACCAGCAGGTCATCCTCGACCACAACAAGAACCCCCGCAATTTCCGCGAGATGGAAGACGCCACCAGTCGCGTGGACGGTTACAACCCACTCTGCGGCGACCACTACACGGTGTTCCTCAAGACCGACGGCGACACGATCGCCGAGGTGAGCTTCACCGGGAGCGGGTGCGCGATCTCGAAAGCGTCGGCATCAGTGATGAGCTCGACGGTGAAGGGAAAATCGAAAGAGGAAGCAGAGCACCTGTTCGACACGTTTCATCGTCTCGTGACCGGTGACGCCAGCGGCCTCAGTGCCTCCGACCTCGGCCGTTTGGCGGCGTTCTCAGGAGTCAGCGAGTTTCCGGCGCGCGTCAAATGCGCGACTCTGGCGTGGCACACGCTTCGAAGTGCGCTGGAAGGTCGAGATGAGAAGGTGAGCACCGAGTGAAACGAGGTGCTCATCCTGAGAAGCGCAGCGCCGTAGGATCCCGGAGACAACCATGAGAGAAGAAATCACCTTCAGCCGCAACACGGAAGCCGTCATGATCCCGAGCGGGGAAAAGGTTCTCGTGCCGAAGGGCGCGCAGGCGACGATCACGCAGTCCCTCGGCGGCACCTACACGCTGATCACCGATCGCGGCCTCATGGTCCGCGTGTCCGGCGGCGACGTCGAGGCCATCGGCAAGACGCCGCTGGAGAGCGCCGAGGTGAAGCCGGAAGAGCTCACGCCCGAGAAGCTCGAAGAGATGGTGTGGGACGCGCTGAAGACCTGCTACGACCCCGAGATCCCCGTGAACATCGTCGACCTCGGACTCGTGTACCTCTGCGAGCTCGAGGATTCCGAGGGCGGCAAGAACGTCAAGATCAAGATGACGCTCACCGCGCCCGGATGCGGCATGGGACCGGTGCTCGCGAGCGACGTGAAGATGAAGCTCGAGAACCTGCCCGGCGTGAAGAACGCCGACGTCGACGTCGTGTTCGACCCCGTGTGGGATCGCAGCATGATGTCCGAGGCGGCCCGCCTGCAGCTCGGCATGATGTGGTGACGTTCCCCTAGCCCCCGGCTTCAGCCGGGGGACCGCGGGGTTACAATCCGCCATCCAATCCGAAATGGAGTGAGCGATGGCGTTTTGCGCCTGGTGCGGGAATCAGGTCAATCAGGTGTCCTATGCACCGTGCCCGCGATGCGGCAATCCGACCAACGGATCGCAGCGCGTCCCGGGAACCGACGGCAGCACGAAGACCGCGGGAATCATCATCGGTGTGATCGTCGGCGGTCTCGTGATCGTCGCGGTGATCGGGATTCTCGCGGCGATCGCGATCCCGAACCTGCTCACGGCGTTGCAGCGCTCGCGGCAGAAGAGGTCGATGGCCGACATGCGAACCATCGCCACCGCGCTCGAAGCGTATGTGACGGACGAGAATAAGATTCCGGACGGGTCCTCTGTTGCCGACCTCTCCACGGCCCTGATGCCGAAGTACGTCAAGACGCTGCCGAGCGTCGACGGCTGGGGCACGCCGCTGCGCTACGAGTGCTGGCCCACAGGCGCGTGTGAGCACTACGCGATTGCCAGCGCCGGCGCGGACAAGGTGTTCGAGCACGAGTCGCTCCAGGAGTACGCAGAGGACACGAAGACTTCGCAGTTCGACGCCGACATCATCTACTCGAACGGCAAGTTCCTGCAGTATCCGGAAGGGATCCAGAGTCGCTGATGTACTGCACGAGTTGCGGAGTCCCGCGCGAAGACAACGCCACCGTCTGCTCGAATTGCGGCGAGCGCATCCGACGGATGCCGCCGCGGCCGCAGATCAACAATTACCTCGTGCCGGCCGTGCTGTCGGCGTTCTGCTGTTGTCTTCCCCTCGGCGTGGTCGCGATCATTTATGCTGCGCAGGTAAACTCGAAGCTCGCTGCCGGGGACATCGCCGGCGCCACGGCCGCGTCGAAGAACGCGAAGATGTGGTCGTGGATCGCCATCGGCGCCGGTGCCCTGGTGTCGATTGCATACGCGGCGTTCATAGCATTCAACGTCGCCGGGTCGAAATAAGGAGGAATGGTGAACTGTCCGAATTGCGGTACGTCCAACCTCGATAACGCCACCGTCTGCGTGAACTGCGGTCGCTCACTCTCGATGGGAGCCTACACGCCGCCGCCCCCGCCGCCGTCCGAATTCAGTGCACAGCCGTCGCAGCCGCCTTATAACGCACCGCAGATCCCCAACTACCTCTGGCAGTCGATCGTCGTCACCCTCTGCTGCTGTCTTCCCCTCGGCATCGTGTCGATCATCTTCGCCGCGCAGGTGAACTCGAAGCTCGCGCAGGGCGACATCCCCGGCGCGCAGGACGCGTCGCAGAAAGCAAAGATGTTCGCGCTCATCGGATTCGCCGTGGGCATCATCGGAATCATCATCTGGTCCCTCCTCTTCGGCGCAGGAATGTTGCAGGCGTGGCGTGACGCTCAAGCTGCGAATTCTTAGCGTTTCGGTCGTAGCCGCCGCCGGCGCGTGGGTTCTCTACAACTTCGCGCCGACGGCCTACGGTTTCTATCCGCCGTGCGTGTTCCGCATGCTGACGGGTCTCCAATGCCCCGGGTGCGGCACGACGCGCGCGCTGCACCACCTGCTTCACGGACGGTTCGAAGAGGCGTTCCGCCTCAATCCGATGCTCTTCGTGCTGATGGCGGTCGCGCTCTTCGCGCTGCCGAGCGTCCTGCGTGGCCGGCAGCCGGGCTTCCTGATGAAGCCGTGGTTCGCGTGGACGGCGTTCGCGGTGCTGACCAGCTACTGGATCGTGCGCAACACGCCGCTTTACCCGTTCTAGTGGAACGCCGGCGTCCCGCCGGCTGGCCCGGCGGCGTCCTCGCCGCCCCGCAGAACGCAGGCGCGGGACGCCTGCGGACCAGCCGGCGAGGACGCCAGCGCTCCTAACTCACTTGTGGTCGCTGAAGAACGTCCACTCGCCGACCGGGTGTCCCTGCTGGAGTTGTTGTGCCTGCAGGTATCCGTCGATCGCGCCGAGGATGGACACGAGTCCGGACGGGATGCCGCACGCGGCCCAGCCGACGACCCACACCACGATCGCGACGATTCCCTTCGTCTTCTGACCCATGATGATGTAGCCGACGCCGCCGGCGACGAGCAGGTTCAGAACCATCACCAGGATCGGGTCTTTCGGAGGCGTGGTCGGATAGATGAGACCACCGCCTCCCGGGCCGGGCGAGGCGGCGGGAGGAGGCGGTGGAGGAGTGTAATCGGACATGAATTCTCCTTACAGCGACTTCTCGGCGAAGTCGGTGACGACCGGGATGCGCGGACGCTTGCCGCCGACTGCCTGAACGATGCAGTAGACGTGCAGGACGAGGATGCCGATCCAGACGACGCACTGAATCATGCCGACGCCGCAGCCGAGCAGGTTCGAAGGTAGCACCCAGGCGATGATCATGAACACGACCCAGACCACCACGTCGAGAATCAGCAGGCCGACGCCGTTCTTGGCGTGCCAGTGAATCTCCGCGTCATCCTTCTTCGTCAGGTACGGGATGAGAGCGAGCAGGCCGAGGTACGAGAGCACGATCATCAGCGTGCGGTCGGAGCTCGGGCTGGTGCCGCCCGACATGGGCGGAGGCGGCGGTGGCGGCGTGTACGACCCGCCTCCCGGCGGCGGGGGTGTCGCAGGGGGGACGGTGGGCGGAGGAATCTCGCTCATTTCTTCTCCTTGCTCGTTGTCACGGTCTGCGCTGGATTCTAATCGCTTTTGAAGCGGGTGAGGCGGCGTTCCGCCGCAAGCAGAGATATCACCGATAAAAGAGCGGACAGCGTGAGCGCAATCACGATCGGGATCGTTGCAGAGATCGCTCCATGCTCCACGCCCACCACGCCCATGAAGTAGCTCATCACCGGCCGCGCCATCAGCACCATCACCGCGCCGACGTACGCCAGCGAGACGGCCATGTATCCGAAGCCGCCGAGCGAGAGCCCGACCTGTAACGGATTCTCGGCGTTGAAGTTCGGCGCGAGCGCGCCCAGTCCCACGCCGAGGCTCACCAGCGTCACGGCGAGCAGAAGCGCGCCGGCGAGCGTGAAGATCCAGACCACGGCGTTCGCGTCGAGGATGAAGTTCGCGAAGCCGGTGAGGAGCAGCGAGAGCAGCGTCAGCGGTGCCGCGTACACCGCGACCTTCACGATCAGGAAACCGCGATACGAGATCGGCGCGCTCTGGATGATCCAGAACGACTTTCCTTCCGCGGACACCGCCGGATAGGCGAAGCGCAGACAGATCGCCGCGATCACGAATCCCGACATGCCGAGATTCGCGTACGCCACCAACGCCGCGCGCGCGTCGCCGCCGAGGGGGAGCATGTGGATGTTGTAGAGATAGATGAACAGCAGTGCGCCCATCAGGAACACCTGCGACCACTGCGCGACGTCGCGTCCGATGGTGCGCACTTCCTTCGCGATCATCGCGCGTAGCGGCGGATCGGCGCGCGCGAAGACGCGGTCGAGGATACGCGTCGCGGATGAGGCACCGATCGCCGTCGGCGCCATGCTCTCCCGTGCGCGCACGAACGCGGTGAAGTACCACGCGCGCGCGACGAGGGCGAACACCGCGAAGGCGATCATCGCGATCAACGCGATGCGCGGCGCGAGCAACGGCACGCCGCTCTTCGTCATCAGCTCGGCGAGAGCCGTGCTGGGATAGATGCTCATCGACGGCAGCTCGATCGCTCTCAGCACCTCCGCGACGTCGATGGTCGAGAGCTCAGCGAAAAAGCGCTCCGGGCGGCTCATGCGGAACGCGATGATGACCAGCGTCACCACGAGCGCCGCGATCGACGCGACGATCTGATACACGCGCCGCACCGGAAACCAGCGGACGAGCAGGAGGATCACCAGCGACGCGAGCGTGACCGGGATCGTCAGCAGCAGCGCGAGATTCAGGAGCACAGTCGGATAGAACGACAGCGGCTTGTCGTACTGCCTCGCGAAGGCGACGAGCAGCGGAACGAGGAAGAGGAACACGACCGTCGCGCTCTGCACCAGCGTCTTGACCCATCGCGAGAGCGCGATGCGCAGCTTCGCGCGCGGGCCGGCGTGGTAGATGTCGAGATCGAGGTCGGTGAAGAACGAGGCGATCGCCGCGGCCATCGCGGAGGAGAAGAGCGTGACTGTCGCGACGAGGAACACCAGGCCGAGGAGATTGCGCAGCAGTCCAAGCGCGAAGATCGGCGTCTCGGACTCGACACCCGCGATGGCGTGAAAGAGCCGCGCGAACAACGCGTAGTCCCCGACGAGAAACAGCACCACGACCGTCAGTACGATGGCCGTGCGGACGAACGTCGCAGTGTTGAAGGGACGGAGCCGCGCGGCGGCGATGCGGAGAGGCCACATGGATCAGTTGACAGTTTGCAGTTGGCAGTTGACAGGAGAGTGACAGAACGTGTGCGGACGGTGGATCTCCTGCCCACTGCCAACTGTCAACTGCCAACTAAATCGCGATCACATGCGAAATGTACTGTCCCTCGCAGACCTTCGTTCTCTCCCCGCTCGGCGTGAGCTGGTAGATCGCGCCGCCGTTCGTGTACACGACCGAGCCGTCTTCCGTGACGTCGTAGCTGCCGGCGCCTTTCGCGACGACTTCCGTCTTCATCCCGCGTTGCCGCACGAGTTGCCATGACGATGGCACGAGCGCCTCGGGGTCCGCGTCTTTCTGCTGCGCTTCCTGGCTCGCTTTGATGTAGTTGTCGAGCGTCACCATCTTCTTCACGTCGGCGAACCGCTGCCTCGCGCTCCCCGCGGTCGTGATCTGTTTGCCCGTGTAGCGGGTGGTGAAGAAGTTGAAGAACTTCATCAGAGCGAACAGCAGCCGCACGGGAAACAGCAGGAAGTCGAGATTGGCCCGCCAGAACGAAGGCCGGTCCGCACCGGCGTGCGGTCTGCGGATGTAGTACAGCGTGCCGTCGGCGGTCATCATCGGGCGGATGAGGTCCTTGTCCTTCTCTTCAGCGATGACTTCGAGTTGCGCCGTGCCGACGTCGAGGCGATGGATGACCGACGGTGCGAGCGACTGCAGCGCTCCGTCACGATTGCGGGCGATGCCGCTCGATGCGAACACCAGCTCGCGCTGATCGCCGGGCACCCAGCTCGGATGGAAGTCGAGAGAGTCTCCTTCGGTGAGCTCGCCGAAATCCGTTGCATCCGGTTTCATCACCGCGATGGAGGAGCTGCCGTCGCGCTTGGGCGTGGAACAGGCGATGAGGTCGTGTCCGCGGTCGAACGCGAGGTCTTCGTAGAGATGATCCGCGCCATGCACGACACGTGTCTCCTCCAGCGTCTCGGGGTCGAAGGAGAAGAGCCCGTTCACTCCTCGGCCACCGAGGGCGAAGAGGACATGGCCGGGCGCGCTTCCGCGGGTGAGGCACCGCACGGACATCACGACGCCGTTCGCCTCTTCCTCGGAATCCCACAGCGAATCGCCCATGCGCATGAACGCGGCGCCCATCCCCTGCGTCTTCCACGCATTGCGCTGCGCGACGCGCATCAGCCGCTCGCGCACTTCGTGCGCGAACTTCGACTCGACCGGACGCGGGACCGCGCCATCGTACTTGAGGTGAAGCTTCCCCGTGGCGACGTAGGCAACGCTGATGGACACGATGGGAGAATGGTATCAGGTGAGCGGCGCGACCTCATCGAACCAGCGCATCGTCGACTCCGCGCGCGCGGCGCGCGATTTCGCGCGCTCGATGCCGAGGGCGATGAGGCGCTCGATCAGCCGCGTGTACTTCAGCTCCGTCGCTTCCCACAGCTTCGGGTACATGGAGATGTTCGTGAAGCCGGGGATGGTGTTGATCTCGTTCAGGTACAGCCGGTTCGTGCCGCGCTCGAGGAAGAAGTCGACCCTCGCGAAGCCCGACGCGCCGACAGCTTTGAACGCCGCGAGCGCGAGGCGCTGGATCTCCGCCGATTTCTCGTTCGTCAGCTTCGCGGGAATCACTAACGACGACTTGTTCTCGACGTACTTGTCCGTGTAGTCGTAGAACTCGCGGCCGACGACGATCTCGCCGGGCACCGAGGCTTGCGGCGTCTCGTTGCCGAGAACCGAGACTTCGATCTCTCGCGCGTCCACGCCGCGCTCGATCAGCACCTTGTCGTCGAAAAGGAAGGCATGGTCCATCGCCTTCGCGAGATCAGCGTCGTTCTTCACCTTCGTCACGCCGACCGACGAGCCGGCATTGGCCGGCTTCACAAAATAGGGAAGCCGCAGCGCGTTCGTGACCGCGCGGACCACGCGCTCGCGCTCATTGCGCCAGTCGTGTTCCTGCACCGGGATGAAGTCGACCATCGGCAGCTTCGCGGCGGCGAAGGCCTGCTTCATGTGCACCTTATCCATCGAGACGGCCGAGGCCGTGACGCCGCTGCCGACGTACGGAACGCCCAGCGTCTCGAGGTAGCCCTGCAGCGCGCCGTCTTCGCCGCCGGTTCCGTGAATCAGCGGAAAGACGACATCCGCCGCAGCGCCGCGCAACCAGGTCTCGAACGAGAAGTCGGCGTCGCCGGCCGTGCTTTTCTCCTCGCCGGCGAGGATGCGCGCGCTTCGCTCCGGTGCGACGAACTTCCCGTCGCGCGCGACGCAGATCGGCGTGATGGTGATGCGCTCCTTCGGCGCCGCGTTCGCGACGGAGCGCGCGGAGAGGATCGAGACTTCATGCTCGGCGGAGCGACCACCGAAAAGAAGAATGGCATTGATCAATGTTCTATCGTCCGACCGGAATCGATCCCAACAGGTACTTCAAATCCTCGTCCCGCCATCTCACGCCGCCGCCGAACATGAACGCGGTGTCGTTGAGCGCGTTGTCGACGCCGCTCGTGATGAACAGACGCGGCGTGCGCGGCTGCTCCTTGCGGATCGTGTACTCGCCGTAGAGACGGAGGTGCGGGTTGTCGTCGCGCCGCTGGCCGAAGTCGAATGCCTCGCCGGTGACGACCAGGCGATCGTTCAAACGATAGTCCGCACCGACGCCGCCGGTGTTGTCGAAGAGACCGATGCGGACCGCGAGCGTCGGGTCGAGCTGCCAGCCGACCTGTCCCGAGATCAGGAAGTCGCGCTCGTAGCGGGTCGTCTCCGTGACGATCGTCTCCGACTCTCCGGTCGCGGGATTCGTGCGCGTCTCGACGTTGACCTTGTCCCGGCGGTTGCCGCGCGGGTCGTCGGCGAGCTCGATGTTGTAGAAGCGGTTGATGGCGGGATTGGGAACGAGCTTCAGCCCGACCACGCTGCGCGAGTTGCCGTTGCCGTAGCTCCTCGGCTCGATGCCTTCGATCTCCTGCTTCGACAGGCCGGCCATGTAGTCGGCGCGGATGCCGAGGTCCAACTGGATGCGGCTCGCGCGGCCGAGGGTTTCTTTCAGGGAAGTCACGCCGCCTTCGACGGACGTCAGCGCGGCGGTGAGACGCTCGTGCGCCTCGTCGCTGTAGAACAGCTTGCCCATCGTGCCTTCGCCGCTCTTCACCTGTCCCGTGATCGCATTCAGGTTGTCGGCGGTCACGCGCAGATCGGAAGAGAGTCCGCGCAGGTTCTGCACGACCGCGCGTACGTCTTCGCGGTTCTCGCCGACCGTGCCGCTCATCTGCGCCGCCACGCGGTCGATCGAATCGGCGAGGCGCGGGATCTCACTGCGCAGATGCTCGGTGATGATGCGCGTATTCGTCAGCGTCGCGTCGACGTTCGAGCGGTTCGCCGCGATGAGCGCGCGCGTTTCGGCGGTGATGGCGCGGACGTTCTCGACGATCGCCTCGAGGCGTTCCTGTCCGCTCGGCCCGCCGGCCACGGCGCGCAACGACTCGGTGATGGCCTTGACGTCGTCGGCGATCGCCTTCACTTGATCGGTGACGTCGTCGAAGCTCGCCGGCTGCGTGCCGGGCAGGGTGATCGTGCCTTTGTTCGACAACACGGGCGTCTGCGGCGAGCCCGGATCGAGCTCGATGTACTTCTCGCCGAGGAGGCCGAGGTTTGCGACCTTGGCCTGGGCGTTGGTGTGCAGCGGCACGTCGTCGTCGACCTGCATCGTCACGACCGCGCGGCCGTCGGGCAGGACCTTGATGTCGGTGACGTGTCCCTTGCGCACGCCGGCGATGCGCACCGCCGATTCGTCGTCGAGCCCGGCCACGTCGTCGAAGATCGCCTTTACGAAGTGCGTGGTCTTCGAGCGGCTCAAGCTGATGTCCTCGATGCGAAGGACGAAGTATCCGAGAACGGCCAGGGCGATCAGCATCACGATGCCGACTTTTGCTGCTGACGTCATTGTCTTGACTCCGGTCGATTTGCCAGCGGGTCGATTCCCGCGCGTCTGAGCATTTGAAACAGCGTAGCAAGGGGCAGTCCGACTACGTTCGTGTAACTCCCGTGGATGGAATCGATGAACATTGCTCCGATTCCCTGTACGGCATACGCGCCGGCTTTGTCCAGCGGTTCACCGGTGGTGACATACCACGCGATCTCCTCCGCCGACAGCGGCAGCATCCGGACCTCGGACTCCGCCACGCGTGTGTCGCGGTAGTCGCGGTCGACGTTTTGCAGCGTCACGCCCGTGTAGACGACGTGCGTTTTGCCTGCGATCGTGCCGAGCATGCGCACCGCATCGTCGGGATCGGCCGGCTTCTCGAGCAGCTCGTCGCCGAGGAGCACGGTCGTGTCGGCGGCGATGACCCACTCCGATGGATGCTCGGTCGCGAGCGCGTGCGCCTTGTCTCGCGAGAGCCGCGCGACGTACTCCTCCGGCGCCTCCCCTTCCTGATGCACCTCGGGGACGTGACTCGGTTTCACCTCGAAGTCGAGTCCGATCGAAGCCAGCAGCTCGCGCCGTCGCGGCGACGCGGAAGCGAGGATGAATTTCACGGGCCGGAGTTTATCCGCGTCACATACAAAACGACCACGATCTTCGCCTCCGCGACGATCTTGTAGATGACCCGCAACTCCTCGGTGCGATAGCTCCACAGGCCTTTCAGCGGCTCGAACAGCGGCGCACCGATGATGGGATCGAGCTCGATGCGGCGAAGCGCGACGTCGTAGATCGGCGCGGCCGACTTCGCGAAGCGCAGACGCTCGTACTTGCCGCGCTGCTCGACTTCCTCCTGGTCCGCTTCCGCGAGCTTCGCGAAGAGGAGCGAATCGTTCGCGATCTCGATCGTCTCGCGAAGCGCGAAGTACTCGTCGTTCGAGACCAGCACCGCCACAGGACGGCCGTTTCGCTCGAACACCGTACGCGTGCCTTTCACCTCGCACTCGCGAATGAGATCGCGCGCGTCTTCGGTCAGGTCCAGCACGTCGATGCGTTTCACGACACAGCGATCTTGAGGTATTCGCGGAACTCGCGTCCGAGCTGGGGATGCCTCAGCGCGTAATCGACGGTCGCCTTCAGATAGCCGAGCTTCTCGCCCGCGTCGTAGCGCCGCCCGTTGAAGACGTAGCCGTAGAAATCGCCGGTGCGCACGAGCTCACGCAAGGCGTCGGTGAGCTGGATCTCGCCGCCCGCGCCGCGCTCGGTCTTCTCCAGCAGCGGGAAGATGTCCGGCGGCAGGATGTAGCGGCCGATGATCGCGTACTGCGACGGCGGCTTCACCTTCGGCTTCTCGACCATGTCCGTGACCTTGAAACGACGCTCGCCCACGAGCTGCCCGGCGACGATGCCGTAGCGCGACGTCTCTTCCGGCGACACTTCCATTAGCGCAACGACTGGGCGGCCGGTGTCTTCGAACACGTGCCGCATCTGCAGCAGGCACGGCTCGTCGGCGAGGATGACGTCGTCCGGCAGCACGACCGCGAACGGATGGTCGCCGACAGCGTCCTTCGCGGTCAGCACTGCGTGGCCGAGGCCGAGGGCTTCCTTCTGGCGGACGGCGATGAGGTCGACCATGCGACTGACGGTGTCGACCTCCGCGAGCAGGTCGTTCTTGCCGCGCTCCTGCAGCGAGCGCTCGAGCTCCGCGGTGCGGTCGAAGTGGTCGAGGATCGTGTCTTTGCCCTTCGACGTGACGATGATCAGCTTGTCGAGCCCCGAGTCGCGCGCCTCCTCGATCCCGTACTGCAGGATCGGCTTGTCGACGAGCGGCAGCATCTCCTTCGGAATGACTTTCGTGGCCGGGAAGAATCGCGTCCCGAATCCCGCGCAGGGAAAGACGCACGTGCGGAGGTTGTTCATCGGCCGCGAAGGATAGCAGCAGAACGTAGGGCGCGGCTTCAGCCCGCCTCCCCCGTGGGCGGGCGGGCTGAAGCCACGCCCTACGTCATGGCCGCCCGTTTGCTTGGCTCCGCCTGTGGTAAAACTACGTTCATCGGGCGGGTATGCGTAAAGTCCTCATTCTCCTTGCGATCCTTGGCATCACCATTCCCGCGACGGCGCAGTGGCGTCGGGCGGGCCTGCATGGCGCGGACGTCCGCGCGCTGATCGTCGATCCGAAAAACCCCGACACGCTTTTCCTCGGCACGAGCGGCGGCGAGGTGTACGTCTCCCGCGACGGCGCGAAGTCCTGGACGTCGCCGCGCAACGGCATCCCGTTCCCCGGCTACGTCGTCGACAACCTCGTCCTCGACGCGAAGGGCCGGCTCTGGGCGGCGTCGTGGGGTCTGTGGGGCGGCGGCGTGATCGCGATGTCGACCGACGGCGGCAAGACCTGGACGCGCCGCGACGCGGGACTCGAAGACTTCTCCGTCCGCGCCATCGCCCTCGACCCGAAGGATCCGTCATTCGTTCTCGCTGGCGGTCTGACGGGCGTGTATCGCAGCACCGACACCGGCAAGTCGTGGGAGAAGCTCTCCGACCAGATCAACGTCGAGTCGCTGGCGATCGATCCGCGCACGAACGAGCGCATCTACGTCGGCACGTGGCGCCAGGGCTGGCGCACGGACGACGGCGGAAAGTCGTGGAAGCAGATCGCCGAGGGGATGGTGCTCGACACCGACATGTTCTCGATCTACATCGATCCCGCGAACGCGGACAACGTGTGGGTCGCGACGTGCGGCTGGGTCTACAACTCGAAAAACATCGGCGATCTCTGGACGCGCTACAAGGAAGGCTTCGACAATCGCCGCATTCATGACGTGAAGATCGATCCGACCGATCCGAACGTCGTCTACGCCGGCTCCGTCGCCGGGCTCTATCGCTCGACGGACGGCGGCACGAAGTGGGGCGTGGTCTCGGACGCGGGTCTGGTGATCAACTCGATCGTGCTGCATCCGCAGCGTCCGGATCGCATCATCCTCGGCATCGAGGGCGACGGCGTGTACGTCTCGAACGATCGCGGCCAGACCTTCACCCGCTCCTCGGACGGTCTATTCAACCTTCGCATCACGGCCATCGCCTCCGATCCGTTCGCGCGCAATCGCGTCTATGCCGTGGTGGTATTCGGCGGCGCGGCCTCGGGCATCTATCGCTCGAACGACGCGGGCAAAACCTGGGAGCGCGCGAGCAAGTCGCCGCTGCCGGAAGTGCTGTCGCTGACGATTGCGTCCGAGGCGGATGCGCCCGTGAAGTTCATCGCGGGAACGGAGAAGGGCTTCTTCTGGAGCAACGACGGCGAGCAGTGGACGCAGGCCGAGCCGTCGGGCTTTCCGATCCGCGTCGACAAGATCGTGCGCTTCAACGGCGTCCGTTCTTTCGCCGCGACCGCGGAAGGCGTGTTCACGACCAAGGACGGAGGAATGATCTGGTACCGCCTCGGCGGCGCGACGAACCGCGCGGTCGACATCGCGCTCGGCTCGCTCGGCGAGAAGAAGGCGCTGTACGCGCTGACGGTCGCGGGACTCGAGGTGTTCGACGGCACGAAGTGGTCGGTGATCGCGGACGCGCCGACGAAGGGACGCACGATCGCGATCCGGACGCTGACATCGTCTAGCGGCAGCGTCGACCACGTGTTCATCGCCGGCGCGCAAGGCGTGAAGGCGGGCACGATCGACGGAGAGCGCAAGTGGCGCAGCGCGAGCGCGCCTGACGCACAGTACGCGTCCGTTCACGGCGGCAGCCGCAGCAGCGGACAGATGCTGTTCGTCACGTCACGCCAGCAGCGCGAGGTGCTCGTCGGCGAGCCGTCGGAGACGGAATGGAGCGAGCTGACGCTCCCGCTGCGCGGCACCGAGATCACCTCGGTCGTCCCCGATCCGTTCACCCGCGATCGCTACTACCTCGGAACGTTGGGCGAGGGCGTGTGGGTGTTCGAAGGGAAGACGCAGCGGTACGTCGCTCGCGAACCGGAAACTCGTGCGCAGGTGACGGGCGGAACGCAGTGACGAGCCACTTACCTGCGCAATGCCGAGTTGCAGCATCGAAGGACGCGCGGGACTGAGCTGATGCACGCCGAGCATGATCTCGGCGCGATCGTATCAGCTCGAAGCGTGACCTTGCTGCCACACCCGCCCAACCATGTGTCATACCTGGGGACAGACCTTGCCGGAGCAGGTTCTCGCGCATCTCGCCAACTACCCACCGCATCGCCATTTTCAGCTACTACGGCTTTCTCGCAAGCCGCTCGAGCGCTCACAGCGTCAACCGGGCACGTCGAGTCATCGGCGGACGCTCTCTTGCGTCCGTCACGCTCTTGTCGGCCAATGATCATCGTTACCCTCAGTGTGGCGCCGACTCTTTGCGTGTCGTCGGGGCTTGTACCTGTCGAATGGCCGCCGCCATCGCACGAGGGCTTGCTGTGATCGACACCTGTAAAGTTATCTCACAGAGCCTTAGCCGGCAGTTCGCAGAGAGACATTATCCTTACCGTCGTTGTTAAAGAGGCCCGTATCACAAAGCATTCGCAGAACCGCTTTGAGGACTTCGTCGGCAGCGAGATCGCTCGTATCCACGGAGTATGTACGCGGGCGTGTTTGCGTGCGCAACCCGCTGGAGACGTTGGTGTACGCAGCGGCAAGTTCCCGCATTGTGTCGGGGTTGACAATCTGACCCGGCCTGAGCTGTTGCCTTCGTTCGCAGGCTGTCTCGTACCCGACTATTAGCACGAACACGTATCGCACCCAGTCAAACCACGAATGAAATAGCGCAAACTGGGTGGCAATATCCGCATCGGAGGCGGTCAAATCACCTCGATCGGCGTACCAACCAATCCATGCCATGGCGTCGATCAGTCCTCGATCGAGAATAACGACATCGGCGGGTGATCGCGAGCCGTTTGTCGCTTCGATAACGCTCGTGACGGTTTGGCACAATGTCCAAGCGTTGAACATCCACTCACGTTTGCGCTGCTGAAGCGGCGAGCGTAAGCCGGGCTCCGGTATGACCTGCACCACCCAACCAGAGTCACTTAACACCCGCTTCAGATTTCGCGCGGTGGTAGTCTTGCCTGCCGCAGGCAGGCCCGCAAATTCGATCAAAATCGGTGACTGCATGCCGTTGTGCTATATTTCACGCACACCTATCGGCGCGTGTGTCATCTAACGTACGATCGCGCACCGCATTTGTCCAGAGGGTCGGAATGTCACTTACGACAAAAGTTCATGATACCGATACAGCTGTATCCTCAAGAGAGGCGTTCATCAACTACGTCGCGGTCGCCGCTGTTACGTCGCCGGCCAAGATCATCAGCAGAGCGATAGTGCATGTGATGTGCCTGGCGTCCGAGAACCGTCAGACCACCGACGAGGTCCGACAGGCTCTCCTGAATCGCTTCGCCTTCGAGGTTCCGCTACACGAAGTAGAAACCACTCTTCGGGATCTTGTGAATGACGGGTGTGTGACCAAGCTCGCTGATGGTATCTACGAGATTGATCACGAAGCTGTTAAAGCACGACGCGAGCGGATCATCAGTGCCGGTGAACTGGAAGAGGTAGTGCGCGCTGAATGGCTCAAGGAAACTAGCTTGAGCTATCCGAGTTTGGATCATGCTGAACTATGGGCGGCTGTTTGCCGCTATCTGGGCGCCGCGTTGCGACGTCATGGTGTTCAGAGCGCTGCGTTTCTATATCCTGAACTGAGATTTCCCAAAGACGATGCATTAAACGACAGTTTGACTGAATTGCTCCGAAGTGCAACCTCAGTATTTCCGGAGGGGGATCAGGCTTTAGCTGAAAATGCCATCTCTGATTTCCTCGCGCAGGCGCAGGCATTCGAGACCAGACGACAGTGGATCGGGGAATTGGCTGACGGTGCTGTTAATTACTTCGCGTTCGCCGCTCCTCCAGAGACAAGCCGTCTTATCCGAAAGAATGTCGAGGAATGTACGCTGTTTCTGGATACAAATTTTCTTTTTGGCATTCTCGATCTGCATGCCAATCCCCAAGTAGCTGCGTCAAAAGACCTTGTCAGGATGAAAACTGAGTTAGGCCTGCCATTGAAACTTACTTATCATCCCGCCACTGCTGCTGAAATGGATGAAACTATCCAGCATTACGCATTAAAGCTGCGAAAGCGCGGCGAATGGCCTGCGGCGCTAAGTCGCGCAGCACTTCAATCGAAGGCTCTTTCCGGAATTGAGCGACGTTATCACGCACTCAACGCCAAAACACCTCTACCGGTAGAGACCTTCTTGCGCATTTACATGCAGCCGGATTTGCTTCTGCCCAAGCAAAGTATCAGTGCCGCTAAGGCGTTGCCGGAGGTGGACACTTCGTCATTGCTTGCTGAGTATAAGCAATATCTGGATCGTCAGAAGGCCATGGAGGCAACCTGGTCCAGGACCTTGCCCACTATGGAACATGATGCCACCGTGTTGGCAACAATCCTAGCGATGCGCGCTAACACTAGCAAGATAGAAGCCTCACGGATTTGGTTGCTTACGTGCGATTATCATTTATATCGTTTTGATCTCGAGCTTGCCGGCCGCGAGAACCGAGAGCCATGCACGCTCCTTCCGAATGTGTTGTGGCAGGCACTCAGGGCATCGATGACACACTATCCAGACTTTGATCGCTCATTCGCCGCGGTCTTCGCGATTCCCGAATTTCGAACAATTGGAAGTGCCGCGAGCGCTGCGTGTTCACAAGTGTTGGCGCATTTGGCTGCGACCGCTGGACTGGACGAGACCGTGGCTGCACGTGTGTTGTCAAATTCTATGCTAATGGATCGTATTCGCGGCCAATCGTATGAGGACGTGAGAACACAAGTAGAGCTGGCGATTGAACAAGAGGGTGAGACACTGATTGAGGAACGCGCCGCTCTCGCGAAGAGGGCAGCGGCAGAGCAAGCGGAGCGCGTGGCGTTAGACAAAACAGTGTCAGCGCAAAGCGTGGAAATAGAAGAACTTCGGCGACGCTTGGCGGACTTGGAGAAAACGGAAGAGTGGCGCAAGACAGAAGAAGCTAGACTGCACCTGGACGCGCAACGTCAAGCGGCTAGAGCGGCGAGGCTCGGCTATGTTGGTGGGACGATACTAGCGACCGCTGTGGCATTTCTATTGAACCTTGCTGCAACGACCTTACATTGGACATGGCTTGTTCGTCACCCGAATCGTTTACCGATTGTGCTGCTTCTTGCATTGCTCGTGTTTTGCCTAACGAATGCTACTGTGAATCCGCGGTGGCGAAATCCGGCGTGGGCGACGGCCGTGTTTGTGACAATTGTGATCGCCATGATCAGTTTATCGGGCGGCGCGCCAGCGGGCACGACGGCGCCACCGGCAGGGGATGCGGCGAGTCGGGGCAGCTCTTCCAAGAAGTCACCTAGTACTCAAGTACCTAGTCGATAAATATACTTCTGTCCGGCTGACTTGAGTTGTATCTGTTTACCGCGACGAGAGGATCGAGTCGACTGAAGCCGTGTTGCAAGGCGCGGCGTTCGAAGGGAGACGCAACGTTACGTAGCGTAATGCAGTGACTCGTGCGCAGATGACGGGCGGCGGGGGCCGTGACGCCCGTAATCCGAAGCGGAACGAGAGATCTGTGGGATGGGAGCGTCCACGCGCCCGCGTTCCTCGCTTCGCTTCGGGACGTGCTCCGGCCACGCCGTCACCGCGGGTCGTAGTACCTGACCGCCAACACGCCCAACCCCTTCTTCCCTTGCTGCGACTTCGGATCGTCCTCGACGACGACGATCGCGTTTGGCAGCGCGTTGTCGTAGACGAGCACCGAGCGTGTCGCCTTGCGCGGCTCACCCATCGCGGCGCGTTTCTCCTCGAATGCCTTGCGGACCTGCGGCAACAGCACGAAGAGCTCGAAGCGGACGGAGTGCAGGCGCTCTTTCTTGAACTCGAGCGTGAGGGACTTGTCGCTCGCGTAGTCGACCACGACCTCGTTCGCGTCCTTCCCCGGCTTCGGGTTCCAGGCGCTGAGAGCGGCCAGGGCGTCCGCGCGCGGCATGCCGATCGCGAGATGAAACGCTTCCAGCCGCATCCAGTCGGTCTTCGGAGCGGTCAGCGCCAGCAGCAGTGCGAAGAAGACGGCCATCAGTGAATGTAAGCCTCGGGTTGTTCGACGTTGCGCCGCGACTGCACGATCGACGTGGCCATCATCGCGCGGCGGCCGATCTCTTCCCACTGACCGGAGCGGACGAGGTCCGGCACCGCCAGCGACGGGCCGAGGTTCACGGCGATGCAGCCGGCGTCGAGATAAGCGTCGATCATGTCCAGCGGCACGGGACCGCCGGCGAGCATCGGCACGTCGCGGATCGGGCCGCGGATGGTGCGGATGTAGTCGGGGCCGCCGAGGAAGTGCGCGGGATAGACCTTGACGACGTCGCAGCCCGCTTCCCACGCGCGGATGATCTCCGTCGGCGTGGCCGCGCCGGCGATGCAGAGCATTTCGTGCTCGATCGCGTACTCGATGATGCGCGAGTCGGTATGCGGCGAGACGAGGATCTCCGCACCCGCGCGCCGCGCGAGCGCGGCGTCGTTCGTGCTGCGCACGGTGCCCGCCGCGACCGCGACGTCCGGCCCGTACTTCTCCACCATCGCCGCGATCAGCTCGATCGCGTCGGGCGTGGTCAACGTGACCTCGAGCAGGCGGATCCCGTTGCGGGCATAGGCTTCAGCGACGGCCTCCGCCGTCTCCGCTCCGTCCTCGCGGACGACGCCGATGATCTGTTCCGTGTAAACGCGGCCGAGGAGCTCTTTGCGGGACATCGCGCATAGTTTAACGCGGCCCTTCGCGGCCATCCCTCCGGAAATCCGGTCGCTTGTGCCGGTACGTGTCGAGTAAGGTCCCGCCCCGTGCTGTTCCGAGACGCGGCGTCCGCATTCATCCGTCACTGCCAGTCGATCCGGAAGCTCTCACCCCACACCATCCGCGCCTACGAGCTCGATCTCGCCCGCTTCTCGCAGTTTTTCGGCAAACGCGCCGCCGTCGCGTCCTGCGACAAGAGCGTGATCCACAACTACGTTCGCCATCTCTTCGACGTGCGCACGCTCAAGGAGGCGAGCGTGAAGCGCCACCTCGCGACGCTGCGCTCGCTCTTCCGCTGGCTCGAGGAAGACGACGCGGCGATCGAAGATCCCTTCCGCGGCGCGCGCATCCGCATCCGCATGCCCAAGCGCCTCCCGCGCGTGATTGCCCGCGCCGACCTCCGCCGCCTGCTGCTCCACTCGCCGCCGCCCGCGTTCTCGGACCTCACCGCGTACGTTGCGACCGAGTTGCTGTTCGCGACGGGCATGCGCGTGAGCGAGCTCGCCGGCCTCCTCGACGCCGCTGTCGACGTCGAAGACGGAACGATCACGATCATCGGCAAAGGCAACCGCCAGCGCCGCGTGTTCGTCCCCGACGAGCTCAAGTCCGTCCTCACCGACTACCGCACCGCCCGCGACCGCGCGCCCTCGACGGCAGACACGTTCCTCGTCAACTCCCGCGGCGCCGCCGCCAGCCCCCAGATGATCCGCCGCCTGATCCGCCTCCACGGCGAACGCAGCGCCGTCCGCGACCGCGTAACCCCGCACATGTTCCGCCACTCGGTGGCCACGTATCTGTTGGAGGAAGGCGTCGACATCCGTTACGTGCAGCGGTTGCTCGGGCACCGGAGTATCTCGACAACGGAGATCTACACTCATGTCGCGGATGCGGCGTTGAAGGTGCGGATTACGGAGAGGCACCCCAGAAGGGGGATTGTGGGGTAACGGAGAGGCGACGAAGTGCGCGGTCGATGAGACCCGAGCGATAACTGGAGATTATCCAACGCTTGATCGCCGGTCGCTACGAATACCTGTTTCTGCTCCTCATCTTCGGTCTCGTGGGCCTTTCGGTGCTCTCGGGCCGGGCATTGCAGGCGATCCGGACGCGCACGTTCTGGATATCGATGGCCATCTTCTTCATTTTCGGAACCGCCGTCGATCTACTCGCAATTCACTGGGACTGGTGGCAGTGGTCCCGTTCCAAAACATGCGGCATTCGGCTTCTGACCATTCCCATCGAGGAATACCTCCTATTCCTGATCGGCCACGCGACGGCCGTCGGTATCTGGGAGACTCTCGATGAAGTGGCCTGAGTTTCTGCTGGTATTCGGTCTCCTGTCTGCCGGATTAACGTACCTTCGCCGTTCCGTGTTCGCCGGACGCGGATGGCGCCTCTTTCAATCCGTCTTGTTCTTGACGACAGTCTGTTTTCTCCTCGACTACCCCGCCGAAACAAGAGAGCTCTGGACATTCTCGAACACAACAGGGATTCGTTTGTATGACACACCCGTCGAAACGCACATCTTCAATGCCGCATGTTTCACGGATCTTCTGATCGTCTACCTGTCATTGAAAAATCGCCGAGAAGGTGCCACTCATGTAGTTCGAGAAGAACCGCGACCAGCATCGCGACGACAATGATCGCCCCAAAGCCGTATTGCATATCTTCGACGGGAGTCATGACGCGGAGCCGGCCAGCGCGCACCTCAGCTTCGCCATCGGCGTAGATCATCCGAGGCGACGTCCGACCGTCATACGGCAAGATGGCGACTGAATATGTTGCGGGCGGGATAAGGCCGGTCGTTTTGGGGATGAACGCCTGATCGTCTGCAATGCTCAGGCAGAAATGTTTGTCGATGGATCCCGCGGAAAACCGGAGCGCTCCGCTCCCGGAATTCTTCGCCACGACAACAAGTTCGTTCCCTGTCGCGAACCGCAGTTCCCCATATGCCGACTGGGCGCTCGCAATGAACTGAAAAATATCGCTCGATTGCGGTGCGACAAGCAACGCGATCCACGCGACGCCCCAGACTAACCAAGAAGGCGGAGTCCACGTTATATCGCCGGCCGCCTTACCGTTTCCCTGTTTCGGTTTCTCAGCCACGAAAGGCTCCCTTCATCCAACCGGCCAGCGTGACTCCGATGCCAAGCGTCACGGCTGTGCCGAGCATGAGCAATGACAACAGGAAGTGTTGGCCGAATTCGGTGCTGATCTGACGATAGTAAAGACCGAAAACGGCGACGGCGATCCCGCCGGCCACGAGCAGGTACGTCGTGGAATCCGGCAGCCAGGCCAAGAGGCGCGGCCAAAAACATCGCGCGATCGCCAGCCCGGGAAGAATGAGGAGAGAGCCCGTAAAAATACCCACCGAGCTCGTGGCCGCGAAGTTCATCCGCGTGGACGCAAACGTCGCCAAAAGCACGATGATAGGCAAGGTCTCGCGTCGAAACCAGCGCCTTTCCTGGTAATACCCGACTTGGATGATGGTCATCATCAAGGTATCGAGCGTTGTGAACATCATCGAGAAAATCGCAGCGATGAACAGCAGCCCGACGAGTGGCGACCCGTTCAGAAAAAAGGATACGGCGCCTTCGGGATACGTATTCTTCGCGTCCACCGTGATCCGGCCGGACATTGCCGTTCCAAAAACAGCGCCCAGAAGAAGCAGAATGGCCGTAAGAGTCCAGCTGAGCCGGATGAATCGCCTGGTCCGAACGTTGTCGTGGCGTCCATTGAAATTGAGGCGCGCGTAGAAATCGAGGGCCGCGGCAAACCAGCCAATGCCGAAGACGATCGCTCCGGCCAGGCCAGCCGCAGACTCGACAGTCAATGTCGGGAATCGCAATCCTTCCCATGAGCTCCCGGGCACGGTCAGAATCGCGCCGGCCAGAACACCGCAGAACGCGAGCAGCACCACGATCTGTACGGCATCGGCCGTCACAACGGCGCGAAACCCGCCGAGATGGACATATGAGTAGATCGTGAAGGCGGTCAATACGAGCAGAAAGGACATGACCACCGGCTCAGTCACCATCTCGCGGAGAATCAAACGCGCCGCGGCGAGCTCTTCGACCAGCAGGACGAAATAGACAATCGAATAGATTGTCACTATCCCCTTGAAATGTTTTCCGAGAAGATGGCGCTGCAGGTAATCGAGCATGATATTTCCGCTTGCGACGCCTTCGGCGTCGATGCGCCGGACGGCCGCCGTTGTCGCAAGCATCAGGAAAATTATGACCGCGATGATGACGATAATTGCCCATCCGCCAAAGACGAGCGCGTACACCCACGTCGCGCCCACGAAGCCTGTCAGCGAGAAAACCGCGCCGAGATTTCCCGACAGCGAATGAATGGCGTTGCGCCCACGAAACAGATAATCCTGATAGCTGGCAAATGCAACGCCGTCTTCACGGCTCGACTTGACTGTCGCGTGACTGAGCGCGAGCAGAACGGCCGTCACGATGAGCAGAAGAAGATCGCGGATGGGAAGGAGCATCGGAAGTGGATAATCTCCAGTTATGGGTGCGTACGAGCCGAACCCACCTAAGGAGTGACCGCGCGAGCGGATTCCCTACCCTGGCATGAAGAGCCGGATAGAGCCTAGAGCGTTTGGCGTCATGGCAAATCGACGTGATCGGGTATTTTCGGCCACCTGATTTAGCAGCGACTGACCGAGTGGGCTGAACAAGCCCTACCCCCGCCCGCTCCGCCGCACAGCCACCGCCCGCATCTCCACCTTTGCCTTCGGCAGCACCAGCGCCGTCACGCCGACGGCGGTCCAGGCGGGGTAGTTCCGAGGGAAGTAGTCGTCCTTGACCTTTGCGAAGCGTTCAAACGCGGTCATGTCGGTGTGGAAGGTGGTGAGCTCCACCACGTCGTCCAATCGTGGCGCCGCTGGCGGCGAGGACTTTGCGGAGCTTCTCGAAGGCGCCGCGGGCCTGGTCTCGATGTCGGCGCCGGGGGCGACCTGACCGGAGACGAAGATCAGGCCGTCGACACGGACGGCTTGGGAGTAGTGCCAGTCGCGATAGATAGTCTCCGCGCCGGGGTTGAGGAGTTGTTGCTGGCCGACGCGCTCGAGCGTGCAGGAAGTGAGGACGAGAACGATGACGCCGAGAGCGGCGGAGGTCCTTCGCCGTCTGCGCGGCTTCAGGATGACAGGTGGGTCGCGATCTCCGTGAACCCCGGCTCCCCGCGCAACTCATCCAGCCGCGGGTCGACCCCGAAAAACACCATCCACGCGGAACGGTCTTCAACCGCGGCGCGGAGCTGCGACAAAGCGGAAGCCGTGTCGCCGAGGCCGGCGTGGACGATGGCGATGTCGTAGGGCGAGATGTAGCGGGTCTTTTGCTCGTATTCGAGGTCCACGAGCAGCTCGAGCGCCTCGGAGCGATTGCCTGCGATGGCGTGGGTGTGCGCGAGCATGGCCGTGAGGATCGAGATGCGATCGACTTCGAGGGCGCGATGGAACGCGTCGATGGCCTCGGCGTACCGGTGCTGTTGGCCGAGGGCCATGCCGAGCCAGCCGTGGGCGGGGATGAAGTTTTCGTCGAGCTCGAGCGCTTTGCGGAAGCGGCGGATCGCGGACTCGTAGTCGCGCGCGAAGTAAAAAGGCCAGCCGGAGTGCACGGCGATGATGAGCGAGAGCGGGTCGAGATCGGACGCCTTCGTGAATTGCTCGATCGCCTCGTCGAACCGGCCGCGCGTGCAGAGGAGCATGGCGTAGCCGTCGTGAGCGATGGCGTAGTTCGGATTGAGCTCGATCGCGCGGCGGTACGCTTCCTCCGCACCTTCCCAGTCCCACTCGAACCACCAGCGCACCGCGGCGAGCGACGCCCATGCGTCGGCGAGCGTGTCGTCGATCTCGATCGCCTTCATCGCCGCGGCCTTCGCCTTCGGCATCGTCTCGCGCGGCGGCAGCGGGATGTTCGTGGTCAGCGTGATGAAGCAGTCCGCGAGTCCCGCGTACGCGATCGCGAACGACGGGTCGGTCTCGATGGCCTCGCGGAACAAGGCAATGCCGCGACGGATCCCATCTTCGGTCCGCTTGTTCCATTGATAGCGGCCCTTGAGATAGAGCTGATACGCCTCCGTGTTCTCCGTGCTGCGGCGGCGCAGTTTCTTTTTCTCCGCGCCGGTGAGGCGCACGCGCAGCTTCTCGGCGATCTCGCGCGACATCTCGTCCGGCAGCTTCGCGAGATCCGCGAGCGCGCGTGCGTACGTCTCGCCCCAGAGCTGCGAGCCGTCGGTGCAATCCACCAACTCGACCGTGATCTGCAATCGATCACCGACCTGCTTCACGACGCCGGTGAGCACTGCGCGCACGCGCAACTCGCGGCCGATCGCGAGCGCGTCGGCGTCGCGGTTGCGATAGCGGAAGACCGTGCTGCGCGCCATGACCTTCAGCTTCGGCAGTTGCGAAAGCCGATTGATGATCCCCTCGGTGATCCCGTCGGTGAGGTACTCGGCGTGCGGATCGTTGGTCGCGTTCGCGAGCGGCAGGACGGCGATGGAGTCGATGCTCTTCGTGCGCCGCCGCGTGATCTTGCGAATGAGGTCGACCTTCTCCATCGCCGCGCTGGAACCGATCGCGCGCAGCGTGAGGGCGAGGTCGCGCGCGGACTGGAAGCGCATCGACGGCGTCTTCTCGACGCAGCCTTCGATGATGCGCTGGAACTCCGGCGGGGCCATGGACGTGAGCGAATCGCGCGGCAGCGCGTCTTGCAGGATCGCTGCGATCGTGGCCGCGCCGGAATCGCGATGGAACGGTTTCTTCGCCGTGACCATCTCGAAGAGGATGCAGCCGAGGGAGAAGATGTCGGCGCTGGCGTCGACGGTCTCGCCGCGGAGTTGCTCGGGCGCCATGTAGCCGAGCGTGCCGATCACCGTGCCGGGATGCGTCTGGAACCACCGCGTGGTGGGGATCTCGGATTCGTCGCGCTGCGAGAGCAGCGGATCGGTCTGCGCGAGACCGAAGTCGAGGATCTTCACGCGTCCGTCTTCGGTGATGAAGACGTTCTCGGGCTTGAGATCGCGATGGACGATCGACTTCGCGTGCGCGGCTGCGAGTCCTTCGGCCACTTCCGCGCCGATCTCCACCGCGCGCCGCCAGGTCATCGGCTCGCCCTTGATCTGATCGCGCAGCGTGCGGCCTTCGAGGAGCTCCGTGACGACGTAGAAGTCGCCGCGCTCGTGCCCGACGTCGTGCACGGCGAGGATGTTCGGATGCGACAGCGCCGCGATCGCGCGCGCTTCGCGCTCCAGCCGCGCGATGGCTTCGGCGTCCTGCGAGGAATCCCGCGCGAGCACCTTGATCGCGATCTCGCGTCCGAGGCGCGGATCCTTGCCGCGGTACACCTGGCCCATGCCGCCTTCTCCGAGCAGAGAAATGACCTCATAGGGTCCAACTCGAGATCCGGCGGAGAGCATGTGCCGGTCATTGTAGAATTTCCCTCGCCCATGGTCCTCATCAACAAGGCGATCAACGAAGTCACCGTGAAGCTCGTCTACTACGGGCCGGGTCTGTGCGGGAAGACGACCAACCTCGAGAAGATCTACGGCAATCCGAAGCTCGAGAACAAAGGGAAGATGATCTCGATGTCGACGGAGACGGACCGCACGCTCTTCTTCGACTTCATGCCGATGGAGCTCGGCACGATCGGCGGACAGAAGGTGCGCGTGCAGCTCTACACCGTGCCGGGGCAGGTGTTCTACGACGCGACGCGCAAGCTCGTGCTGCGCGGAGCGGACGGCGTGGTGTTCGTCGCGGACTCGCAGGATTCCATGAAGGAGTCGAACCTCGACAGCCTCGCGAACCTGAGGACGAACCTGCGCATCAATCGCCTCGATCCGGAGAAGATCGCGCTGGTGTTCCAGTTGAACAAGCGCGATCTGCCGAACGTCGCGTCGGTCGAGGAGATGAAGGCATATCTTCAGCCCGGCGACGCGCCGGTCGTCGAGGCCGCGGCGATCACGGGCGCGGGCGTGACGGCGACGCTGCGCGCGGCGGTGGCGCGGATTCTCGAGAACCTGAAGAACCACGTCGATGCCACGCTCTACGACGAGCCGCCGCTCGCCGCTCCGGACATGTCGCAGAAGGCCGGTGTCGCGCAACATTCGGCGGGGACGCCGAAGTTGACGATGAAATCGGATGCGATGCCCGAGGCCGCGCCGTTCGATACCGGCGAGCTCGCGGTGCAGGTGGACGAGGATCCGTTCGAGGCCGCCATCGCCGAGGCCGAGCCCGAGGTCGCGCACATCGAGTTCGAGGATCCGTTCGCCGCACCTGTGGTGCATGACGAGGATCGGGAGCGCGCGGAGCTGGAGGAGCTGCTCGCGAACGCGCGCGCGATCGTGGCGACGCTGGAGACCGCGCTGCAGCGGGCGCGCGAGAGCGAGCGCGTGCTCGCCGCGCGGCTCAAGTAGGTTTGGAGTGCGGCGGCAGCGCCGCCGCTTTCTTATCGGACCGCCGGCGTCCCGCCGGCTGACGTGCGGGCGTCCTCGCCCGCACGCGGCGCACGCGAGACGCGTGCGCGTCAGCCGCCGAGACGGCGGCGGTCCGATGTTTTTGAGACCGTCCGCAGCGCCGCCGCTTATCGAATGTGGCGTTGTGCACTCGCCACGCGTTCGAAAGCGGAGGCGTTGCCTCCGCACACCACAGGCACTCCTATAGACTCGCGCCGTGGCGTGGTACCAGGAATGGTTCGGTGAGGAGTACCTCGAGCTCTATTCGCATCGCGACGAGCACGAGGCGCGGCGGCAGGTCGCGTTCTTCCGCGAGCAGTGCGGGCCGATCGAAGGGCCGATCCTCGACCTGGCCAGCGGCATGGGGCGGCACATCCAGGAGCTGCAGTCCGACGGATATCGCGCGGTCGGCTGCGATCTCTCGTACACGCTGCTCCGCACCGGCATCCGCGAGTACGGACCGATGGCGGTCGCGCGCGCGGACATGCGGCATCTCCCGTTCTGCGACAACGTCTTCGCGGGGCTGGTCAACTTCTTCACGAGCTTCGGCTACTTCGCGACCGAGGAGGAGAACCTGCAGGTCGTGCGCGAGATGGGGCGCGTGCTGAAGGGGAACGCGCCCTTTCTGTTCGACTATTTGAACGTGCATCGCGAGCTGGAGAAGCTCGTGCAGCGCGAGACGTGCGACACGCCGTTGGGCGAGGTGAGCATCGAGCGCTGGTTCGATCTATACGACCGCTCCTTCAACAAACGGATAACGATCGGTGAAAAGCGTTACCTGGAGCGCGTGCGGGGATACGATCTCGAAGAGATTTCGGCGATGTTTGCGTCGTGCAATCTGTCGATCCGCTGTGCGTTCGGAAACTTCGACGGCTCGAAGTTCGATCACGCGTCTCCGCGCCTGATCCTCGTGGGGAACCGGGAATGAGGGTGCCGCTCGCGCAATACCCGGGGATGAACCGGTTCGTGCTCGACTGGATGGGCGGGGATGAACGGTTCCTGTCGCGGTCCAACGTCGTGTCGCGCGCCGTCCCAAACCCCCGGCTGAAGCCGGGGGCTAATTTCGCCGACGCGTTGAAGGAGTCGAACAAACGTTGGGGGATTTTTGCCAGCGACGCATTGAAGCGATGGGCCGGCGGCGGGACGCTCACGATCATTGCGGGGCAGCAGGTCGGGTTTGCGGGCGGGCCGTTGTACACGCTCGCGAAACTCGCGTCGCTGGTCCGCTTCAAGCGCGACATGGAGAAGCAGGGCATCCCCGTGACCGCGTTCTTCTGGCTCGCGACTGAGGACCACGATTTCGACGAAGTTGCGACGCTGAACGTCCCCGTCGCGACGCTGCCGAAAGAGAAGAACGTCAACCGGCAGCTCGATCTCCTGTGTATGCGCGCGATCCGGATGCACGCGAGCCACCCGAGGGACTCGCGTGCCGTCGTCGGATCGCTTCCCGTCCCCGGGGCGCTGATTGCGCAGCTCCTCGCGCTCTATGACATTCCCCGTCCCCCCTGGCTTCGCGAAGGCATCACTTTCCGCGATTCGTTCGCGGAACTGATCGGCACCGCATTCGGCAGCGAGATCATTCTCGTCGACGCGCTCCTCCCCGAGCTCCGACGCGCCGGCGCGCCGCTCTTCGAGCAGATCGACCAGCGCCGCGACGAGATCCAGCGCGTGCTGCACGACCGCGCGCAACGGCTCGAAGCAGCCGGCTACAAAGAGCAGGTCATCCCCAGAGACGGCAATGAATACACGCTGCTCTACGAGCTCGACGATCGCGGAAACCGCCAACCCTACGACTCCGCTCAGGGCAGGCCGCCAACCGCCAACCGCCAACCGGAACGCACCTCCACCTCCGCGCTCACACGTCCGCTGCTCCAGGACTTCGTCTTCCAGCCCGACATCTTCCTCGGCGGTCCCGCGGAGGTCGCGTACTACGCACAGATCTCCCCGCTCCACCGCCTCCTCGGCGTCCCCATGCCCCGCGTCGCGCTGCGCGGGCATGTGCTCGTCGCGCCGAAGCGCATCGAGCGTGCGTTCGAGCGCTATGGAATCGAGCCCGCGGAGGTCTTCCAGTCTGCGGACGCGATCCTCGCGGACAAAGAACCGGAGGCGGTCACGCGCGTGCGCGCGATCACCGAATCCGCGAAACGCGATCTGCTGACGCGCATCGAAGACATCAATGAGCTCGCGCTTCCCGCCGATCACTCGCTGGCCGGTTCGATCCAGCGCTCGATCGGCCATCTCGAATATCACTTCGACAAACTCTCCGAGCGCGCGATCAAAGGGCTCGTGCGCAAGGACCGCGAGCGTTACGCCGCGACGCGCGAGCTCGTGGCCACGCTCTACCCCGACCGCCACGTGCAGGACCGCGTGGTGAGCTGGTTCTCGTACTGGTGCCAGTACGGCAACGTGCTCGTCGACCGCGTGATCGAAGAGGTGGAGCCGGACAGCGCGTATTTCAAGGTCGTGAGTTTATGAACGAATCAGTCGACATCATCTTCTTCGGCGCCCATCCCGACGACGTCGAGCTCTGTTGTGGCGGGACGGTTGCCAAATGTGTGAAGGACGGCCTTCGCGTCGCGCTCGTCGATCTCACGCGCGGCGAGATGGGCACGCGCGGCACGGCGCAAACGCGCAAGCGCGAATCCACGAACGCCGCGAAGGTCCTCGGCGCAACTTTCCGTCAGCAACTCGACTTCGGCGACGGCAATCTGCAGACCGGCCGCGAGCAGGAGCTGCAGATCATCGAGATCCTCCGCCGCGCGCGGCCGCAGCTCGTCGTCGCGCCGTATCCGGATGACCGTCATCCCGACCACACTCGCACCGGCCGCATCGTCACCGAGGCGTCGTTTTACGCGGGACTGCGCGCGCTCGACCCTTCGACTTCGCTCAGGGGTCTGCGAGCGCATCGGCCGCAGACCGTGTTGTATTACCTGCAGAACTACATGTTCACGCCGTCGTTCGTCGTCGACGTGACGAAGCACTGGAAAACGAAGATGCGCAGCGTGGCCGCCTACAAATCGCAGTTTCACGACCCGAAGTCGAAAGAGCCGCAGACCTTCATCTCCGACCCGAAGTTCCTGGAGATGATCGACGCCCGCGGCAAACACTTCGGAGCGCTGATCGGAGCCGCATACGGCGAGGCGTTCGTGACGAAGCAACCGCCCAGAGTGGATGACTTGCTCGCTGCCTACAGCGGGAGAGAAGTGTGAGATTGGTTGGCGGTTGGCGGTTGGCGGTTGGCGGGGGACCGAGGGCAGAATCCCGCCGATTTCCGTTCACCTGGTTCTCCTGCCAACCGCCAACTGCCAACCGCCAACCATCATGAAGATCGGCATCACCTGCTATCCCACCTTCGGCGGCTCCGGTGTCGTCGCGACGGAGCTCGGCCTCGCGCTGGCGAAGCGGGGCGACGACGTGCACTTCATCAGCTACGCCATGCCGTCGCGTTTGAACGTGCTGCACGGACGCGTGCACTTTCATGAAGTGAACGTCACGCCCTATCCGCTGTTCGATCCGTATCCGCCGTACACGCTCGCGCTGGCGACGAAGATGGCCGAGGTGGCGGCGTACGAGAAGCTCGACATCCTGCACGTCCACTACGCGATCCCGCATGCGATCAGCGCGTACCTCGCGAAGCAGATCCTGCAATCGAACCTGAAAGTCATCACCACGCTGCACGGCACCGACATCACACTCGTCGGGCGCGACGAGAGCTATCTGCCGATCACGAAGTTCGGCATCGAGGTCTCGGACGGCGTGACCGCGGTGTCGCGGTGGCTGAAGGAAGAGACCGCGGAGCACTTCCACACGGACAAGGCCATCGAAGTGATCCCGAACTTCGTCGATCCTTCGCGTTTCCGGCGCACGTCGCCGAGCATGTTCGCGGCGCCGGGCGAGAAGCTGGTCTGTCACGTGTCGAACTTCCGTCCGGTGAAACGGATCATGGACGTCTGCGAGACGTTCCGGCGGATCGCGGAGAAAGTGCCGTCGAAACTGCTGATGCTCGGCGACGGGCCGGATCGCTCACGCGCCGAGGCGTTCGCGCGCGAGCACGACCTGCGCGACCGCATGCTCTTCCTCGGCAACGTCCCGAACCTCGAGGAGATCCTCGGCGCGTGCGATCTGTTCCTCCTGCCGTCGAACGCGGAGTCGTTCGGCATGGCCGCGCTGGAGGCGATGACGTCCGAGGTTCCGGTGATCGCGACAAACGCGGGCGGTTTGCCCGAGGTGGTCGAGGACGGCGTGACCGGGTACCTGCTTCCGGTCGGCGACGTCGAGGCGATGGCCGAGCGCGGAATCGAGCTTCTCAGCGATGACGACCGGCGCAAAAAGATGGGCAAGCGCGCCCGCGAGCTCGCGGTGGAGCGCTTCGACGATCAGAAGATCGTGCCGGTGTATCGGGAGATGTACCAGCGCGCGCTGACGTAGGGCGTGGCTTCAGCCCGCCTCCCCCGGGTGGGCGGGCTGAAGCCACGCCCTACGTTCAATAAATCTCCTCGTACCGCTCGTACGAATTCATCACCTTGTTCACATAGCCCTTCGTCTCGTCGAAGTTCACCGCCGTAACGAAGTAATCGTCGCCGGGCGCGGACTGCATGCGATTCCAGAGCGCGACTTGCCGCGGCCCGGCGTTGTACGCGGCGGCGACGCGGTATCGATTCCCCTCGAATTCCGAGCCGAGCTCACTCACGTACTTCGCGCCTAGGCGGATGATCACGCGCGGGTCGTAGAGGTCTTCCGGATCCACGTCGACGAGGCCGACGTCGCGGCCGATGTCGCGCGCGGTGGTGATGATGAACTGCAGCAGTCCGCGCGCGGCGGCCTGCGACTTCGCGCGCGGATCGAAGCGCGACTCCTCGCGCATGATCGCCAGCAGCAGCGTCGGATCGGTCTCGAACTCCTGCGCGTCCTCGGTGATGAATCCCAGGAAATAACGCGGGTAGAGCAGGTGCCGTACGAGCTGAGGAAGAAGGTCGGGGTGAAAGTCGCTCGGGACCGATTTCATCAGCACCTCGATCGCGAAGATCGACGGCTTCGACGCGCCGGCCAGGTGCAGCGCGTACGAGCGCGTGAGTGCTTCCGACTGCGGACGCAGGCCCCAGCGCTTCTCGATCGCCGGCACCGCTTCGTCGTAAAGCCCCATCGCCATCAGCAGCGCGTCGGGATCATCCGTCTTCACATTCGGAAAGCGCGTCAGCGCCGCGGGCTTCAGCTCGAGCACGGCGTTGTACGCGGGAAGCTGGCGGTAGATGTCCTCGAGGATCTTCAGCTGCTTCGCATCCGGCGAGAGCAACACGCGGTCGGTCTGGATCCGCTTCGCGAGCTCGAACCTCTTTCCCGCGATGAGGTTCTTCACCTGCGCCTCGCGCAATGCGAGATCGGCTTTCTTCACGCGCGCTCGCGCGAAATATGCGAAGTGCGACTTCGAGCGCAGCACCTCGAGGTAATCATTCGCGCCTGCACGCGCGCGCCAATATGCGAACTCCGCGTGGTCGTCGTTTTTGAGCAGAGCGTGCGGAACGGAATTCAAGGCCGATAGCGCCGCCGTCTTCCGGCCCGCGGCGAGCATCCCGGTCGCGTACGCGAGCGAGCCCTCGAGCAACGCTCGATCCTTCGGCGCGATCTTCCGCAGCAGCGCGAGATCGCCGGCGGCCGCGGCGAAGCGACGCGCTTTCAGTCGCGTGCGCAGACGTTGCGTGAGCGCCGGCAGCGTCGCGGGGAACGTCCCCTTCACCGCGATCGCCCGCGTCATCAACGCTTCGGCGGCGCGATCGTCGCCGCGCAGTTGCGCCGCGCGCGCCGCGTGCCAGAAGAACGTGCACTGCTGCTCGGGCTTCTTCGTGATCCCCGCCCCGCGCAGATACGCCGCCTGCGCTTCGGCGTAATTCTCTGCGCCGAAGTAACTGCGGCCGAGGGCGAATTGGAGATCGTCCGAATACGCCTTTTTCAACGCGAGACGAAACAGCGCGATCGCGCGGTCGTAGTGACGATGCTGTTGAAACGTCTCGCCGAAGAGCGCGAGCTGCTGCACCGATAGTTTGGCGAGCACCTCCGGCTTGTCGAGCGCACGTGCAACGCGATCCGCGGCGTCGTCGCTCGTCAGTCCTTGAAGCAATGCGAGTCCGCGATCGAGCGAGCCCGTGGCCTCGACGATCCTCGCGCTGATCTCGCGACGCCGCTCCGTAGACGCAGACGGCGCGATCTTCTCCGCGAACGCGGTCAGCGCCGGCGCGTTGTCCGCGAGATAGTCGATCTCCTCGTCAATCGCCTCGTCGCGATACGGCGAGTCGTGATGCTCGAAGATGAGCGCATTGCGGAAGCGGCTCGCCTCCGCATCTTCGGCGATCGACGCGCGGTGATACAGCGCGCGGTCGCGGAACGGATTTCCTTTCGCGAGAAACGGCGCGAGCTTCGCCGCGGCCGCCGACGTCTCGTCCTCATCGACGAGCGCACGCGCGTGCAGATAGGCGAGCGACCACTTCGCGTAAAGGTCGGGATGCTTCTGCTCGATCGCTTCGAGCAGCTCGATGAGCTCCTCGCCCTGAAGCTGCTGAAACGTCTCCGTCCAATGCTCGACGGTGGGCACGCCGCGCAACGGCGCCGGTTTCGTTTCACCCGCGGCGGGCCGAAACACGCGATGACGCCGCACGCGCTGGCGCTGGAGGATCAGCGCGACGATCGCGAGGAGAACGATGAAGGCTGCGGCGGAAAGAAGAATTACGCGTTTACGGGCCAATGCTCATCTCGGGACAGCGTCCCCGACTTGATCGCCTGCGGAGCTCGCCTCAGGATCTCCGCTCGTGCAATCGCATAGCCAAGGATCGCGTCGACGAGCATGCGCCGGCCGTCGGTCGACAGCAGGATCAGGATCTTCTCCTTCACCTCGCGCACTTCCACGATGTCCTCCCAGCGCATCCAGTCTCCGCGCTTGCCGAACCACGTGAGCAGGCGGTTCTCGTACTTCACGCCGAGGTCGCTGAAGTAAATGTGGTCGCCGTACTGCAGCGCCATCGCCACGACCGTGCCGAGGAAGAGCAGGATCAGGCCGATCATCGGAAGGGCCTCGTAGTCGGTCGGGTGCTCGGCGAGGTACATGAAGAAGATCGCCGCCGAGCCGAACGCCGCCGCGCAGGAGACGATCCGCTGCACCGGCGGACGCTCGAACACGAGGAGGTTGTTTTCGCTCATCGATTCCACCTCTCATAACACACGCAAACGCGCCGCCCATGTCACGATTTGGTTGGCGGTTGGCAGTTGGCGGTTGGCGGGAGGCCCCCCAACCTCCCCGGGTCCTCCCGCCAACCGCCAACCGTCAACCGCCAACGTCAACCAGCTGTACAATCCCGCGCCTTATGCGCTGGTCTCGCTATTTCATCAATACGTTGCGCGAAGTCCCCGCCGACGCCGACGTCATCAGTCAGAAACTGATGATGCGCGCCGGCCTGATTCGCAAAGTCGCTGCCGGGATTTACACGTACCTTCCGCTCGGGCTTCGCTCGGTTCAGAAGCTGGAGAACATCGTCCGCCAGGAGATGACCCGCGCCGGCTCGACCGAGCTGCTCATGCCCGCGATTCAGCCGGCCGAGCTGTGGATGGAGTCCCGCCGCTGGGAGCAGTACGGGAAAGAGCTCCTGCGCATCAAAGACCGCCACGACCGCGATTTCGTATTCGGACCGACGCACGAGGAAGTCATCACCGACACCGTGCGCGACGTGATCAGCTCGTACCGCCAGCTCCCGGTGAACCTCTACCAGATCCAGATGAAGTTCCGCGACGAGGTCCGTCCGCGCTTCGGCCTGATGCGCGGCCGCGAGTTCATCATGAAGGACGCGTACTCCTTCCACGCGAGCCGGGAATCGCTCGACGAGGCCTATGACGCGATGCGGGACGCCTACACGCGAATCTTTCATCGCTGTGCGTTAGACCACGTACCCGTCGAAGCCGATACCGGCAATATCGGCGGGTCGGCCTCGCACGAGTTCATGGTGCTCGCCCAGTCGGGCGAGGACGCGGTCGTGAGCTGCCCGAACTGCCGCTACGGCGCGAACGTGGAGAAGGCGACGTCGAAGTTCTTCGACGACGAGATCGAGCCGGCACCCGCGGATGCAATCGTCGAATTGCACACGCCCGGCACGCAGACGATCGACGACGTCGGCCGCTTCCTGCACAAGCCGACGTCGCAGCTCGTGAAGACGCTGGTCTTCGACACGGACCTCGGCACGGTGATGGTGCTGGTCCGCGGCGACCGCGAAGGAAACGAGATCAAGATCAAGAACCACCTCGGCGCAACGCGGCTCGAGCTGATCGCCGAGTCGCGTTTCGAAGAGGCCACGGGCGGCGTGATCGGCTACTGCGGGCCGGTCGGGACGAAGTGCGCGCGCGTGCTCGCCGACTATTCGCTCAAAGGCCGGAAGCGCTGGATCGTCGGCGCGAACAAGAAAGACCACCACCTCGACTACGCGGTCCCGGGACGCGATTTCCCGGAGCCGGAGTTCGCGGACATCACTACCGTGTTCGCGGGCGATCCTTGCGTCCGCTGCGGCACGGCGCTCGAGATCTATCGCGGCATCGAAGTCGGCCACATCTTCAAGCTCGGGACGAAGTACTCCGAGGCGATGCACTGCGAGTTCCTCGACGAGTCGGGCAAGCGCGTGCCGATGATCATGGGCTGCTACGGCCTCGGCATCGGCCGCACGGTGGCCGCCGCGGTCGAGCAGAGCCACGACGACGACGGCATCATCTGGCCCATGCCGATCGCGCCGTTCGAAGTGATCGTGACGATCCTCGGCAAGGAGGACACTGTGCACGCCGCTGCGAACGACGTGTACGAGAAGCTCCTCGCCGCCGGCATCGACGTCCTGCTCGACGACCGCGACGAGCGCCCCGGCGTGAAGTTCAAGGACGCGGACCTGATCGGCTTCCCGCTCCGCATCGCGGTCGGCGCGAAGAGCCTCGCGAACGGCCAGATCGAATGGAGCACGCGGAAGGAAAAGGCGAAGCAGTTGGGGGCGCCGGACGAGGTCGTGAACACGATCGTCGAAGCGGTGCGCTCGGCGCGGGTCTGAACGTAGGGCGTGGCTTCAGCCCGCCCTCCCACGGGGGTGGGCGGGCTGAAGCCACGCCCTACATCCCTGCTATCCTTCCTCCATGCGTAAGCTCCTGCTCGCCATCACGCTCGCGTTCCCTCTCGCCGCGCAGAACGTCGATATCGAGGCGCTCTCGGGTCTGCAGTTCAACTTCGGCAATCCCGGCGCGCGCTCGCTCGGCATGGGCGGCGCGTTTCTCGGCCTCGCGGACGACGCCTCGGCCGCAGAAGCGAATCCGGCCGGTCTGACCATCCTGCGCAAGCCCGAGGTCTCGATCGAGGCCCGTAACTATCTCGAACAGCAGATCTTCACGACCAGCGGCACGTTCCCGGACATCGAGCGCACGCCGTTCTCGCACCACAGCGATCGCGTGGTCGTCACCTTCGCGAGCGCGGTCCTGCCGATCAAGAACAAGTTCACCCTCGGCGTGTACTTTCACGAGCCGCTGAACAACGAGGGCGGCGGCGTCGTGGCGCCGGTGTTCGACGACCTCACCGGCGATCTCGAGAAGACCGTTCCGAACTTCTATCTCCCGACCGAGATCCGCAACAACCAGGCCTTCATCGTCGGTGAGCCGATCAGCAAGCTCGCGTGCGAGCAGCGCCGCCGCGACATGAACAATCCCTTCACCTGCCTCGAGTTCCGCATCGACCCGTTCGTCTCCGCCGTCTCCGTGCGCCAGCGGACGTTCGGTCTCGCCGGCGCGTGGCAGGTCCATCCGAAGTTCTCCATCGGCGCGAACGTGCGCCATCAGCGGTTCCAGGAGGCGGCGTTCACGTTCCGCTTCACGCAGCAGCTCGATCCGAAGCAGGTCCTCGTGCAGGCCACGGCCAACCCGAACGGCGAGAACGTCGATCTCGTGGAAGCCACGGACACGACCTTCGGCTTCGGCTTCAAGTGGTCGCCGACGGACAAGATCAGCGTCGGCGGCGTCTACAAGCAGGGTCCGGAGTTCGAGACCTCGCTCTTCTACGCGGACAGCGCTTCGCAGTTCAATCTCAGCGAAGTCGGGCAGCCGAGCTTCCACATCCCGGACATCGCGGGCCTCGGCGTCTCGTTCCGTCCGATCCCCGTGCTGACGATCAACGTCGACGCGGTGCACGTCAAGTACTCGAATCTCGCCGACAACCACGTGACGGTCTATCAGTCCGTCGGCACTCTCGATGAGCCGTTCGTCCTCGACGACGTCGTCGAGCTTCGCGCAGGCGCGGAGTACTTTTTCGCGACGAAGGTCCCGTTCGCGCTTCGCGCCGGATACTGGCGCGACCCCGCGCACTCGGTGCAGTGGAACGGTCCGCTCACGCATCCCGACTTCGTGGCCGAAGCGATGTTGTTCCCGGAAGGCGAAGACCAGAATCACATCACCGTCGGCGCGGGTTTCGCGTGGCCGCGGTTCCAGGTCGATCTGGCCTACGACACATCGAAGCACTACAAGGTGGGCTCGATCTCGATGGTGACGCGGTTTTAGGAGCCTGCGAAAATTAGCCTCGGAGCGACCGTACGTGCCCAAGGCTAGGCCAACCAGCGCTGCCGGCCGTGCCGGCTAGCGCGTCACATCATCAAAGCTCAGGTCAAGTAGCTCGAACCTCTCCCATCCCTTGAAGTCGTAATGCCACCATTCCGAGGGGAGCGGCTCGAAGCCGTGCTTCATCATCGCGTCGCGTAATTGCGCTCGGTGTTCGAGCACCTTCGGCGACAGTTGTTCGTAGTCGTGCCGCGCGCGTTTCGAGAAATCGTCGTACGGCGTCGGCATCGCGAGCGTGTCGCCGGGATTCAAAAAGATCAACGTGAGGTCGACCGCGGCGCCGCGGTTGTGCCGTGAGCCGAACGCGGGATCGGCGACGAAGTCCGGGTTCTTGATCGGCTCCCACATCGCCTCGGTGATGCTGTACGGTCGGTACGCGTCCCACACCTTGATCCCGATGCCCAGCGGTGCGAGCTCGCGCTGCACCTCGACGAGCGCGCGCGCCGCGGGTGCACGGAGGAACGCCCTCGCTTCGGGGTAGAGCTTGCGCTTCATGAAATTGCGGTCGGTGGCGTAGTGGATCTGCAGCGGGATGCCGAGGGTCGCGAGGTCGACGAGCTGCTTGTCGGGATCGCGGGCGACCTGCTGCCGGTAGACGGCGGGGTCGGTGACGACTTTCAGGCGTTCGCGGTTGGTTGGAGGTGCGGTTGCGCATGATGCGAGGAAGAGCATCAGCGCGACAAAGTTGATCGTCCGATTCATGTCGCCTAATGTAGTGCGCCTCGATGGACCTCGACATCTTCTTTTCGATCTGCCAGACCGAAGTGCACGGCTACCTGCCGAGCGAGCGCGTGATGTTCGAGAACTTCTTCGAGCAGGTCGAGCTCGCGGACGAGCTGGGCTTCGGCACGGCCTGGGTCGCGGAGAGCCATCTTTCCACGGAGATTCAGAAGACGAATCCCGGTGCGGTGATCCCGCACTTCGTCGGCGAGATCGGCCTCAACACCGACATCCTCCAGCTCGCGCATCGCGTGTTCGCGCGGACGAAGCGCATCGGCGTCGGCTCCGCGATCATGAACATTCTCTGCAACGGCGGACCGATCGCCGCGGCGGAGCGCATCAAGACCTTCCTCGCGCTGCACGGCCTCGATGAGGAAGAGAAGCGCATCCTCACGATCGGCTTCGCGTCGGGACGTTTCCCGTTCATCAACGTCCCGTACGGCATCGTGCCGCGCAATCCCGTCGAGGCAGCGGCTTGGCCGGTCGTGAAGAACAAGATCTTCGAAGAGGCGACGGAGATCTTCCTGCGGCTTCTCAATGGCGAAGTTCTGAGCTCGGACCGGGTCGCGCCGCGCACGATGAGGCGCGCGGACTTCCGGACGGACGCCGACTGGCAGCGCGTCGTCGACGCCTACGGACAGCACGTCGACGAAGTCCCACTCGCCCCGCGCTGGGTCTTCCCGAACTTGAAGATGGTTCCGCAGGAGTCGCGCATGGACCTGCTGCGCCTCTCCATCGGCTCGCACGATCCGGCGACGCAGATCTTCGCGAACACGCTCCGCCCCGTCGGCGTGTTCAATCTCTCGATCACGCCCGGCGACGAGATCGAGCAGACGAACATCCGCATGCGCGAGCACTACCATCCCGACGGAGGCCCGTGGCAGCGACGTCTCATGCCGCGCACGGTGCTCGTCTTCATCAACGACAACGCGGAAAAGGCGAGGGAAGAAGCGCGCGACGCGCTCTCGAACTACTGGCGCGCGCTCGAAGGAACGCTGGACGAGGAGAAAGTCCGCCGCGCGACGAACAACGCGTTGGTCGGCGACGCGGAAACGATCGCCGCGCAGGCGCGCGAGCGTTTCGACCCCGAGGACCGGCTCATGCTGTGGTTCGATTTCAACAATCACGACTCGACGAGGGTCATGAAGAACATGCGCGACTTCATGGAGCGCGTGGTGCCGAGCATTCGATGACCATCACGAGCAACGAGGAACGAGTCACGAGCAACGCCGGATTCGACGAAACCGCCGCCCCCAACTTCGCGCGGGCGATGCCGAACTGGCAGCCGCTGGTCGAGTACCGCCGCAACGGCGTCGCGGAGAACACGATCCATGGCGCGGTCTCGTGGGTGACGGGCAAGAACGTCCTCTACTCCTTCGGCGGGAACGTCGAGGTCTACGGACGCTCGATGACGAAGCCGATCATGATGAAAGTGTTCGCGAAGGACTTCGCGCGCGGGCTCACGAGCGAGCAGCAGGCGATCTCCGTCGCGTCGCACAACGGCGATGCAGAGCACGTCGCCGCCGCGCGCTCGATCCTCCTCGAAGGCGAATGGGGATTGATGCAGACGCCGCTCGACGTCCCGCTCGTGCAGTTCGGGCGGCAGGTGCGTCGCCCGCGCCGCTGGTATCACTGCTGTTCCGGCGAGCACGCCGCGATCCTCCGCGGGTGCAAGCTCCGAGGTTGGCGGCGCGTCGGGTACGTCTGGCCGCATCATCCGTTCTTCCAGGAGTACCTCCAGTACATTCGCGGCGTCCTCGGCCCGGAGTGGAAGACCGGCACGATCGCGAAGGACGGCTGTGGTCTGCCGACCGTGTCGATGACTGTGACCGATCTCGCGAAGCTCTTCGCGAATCTCGTCACCGAGAAAGAGCGCGACTGGATCTGGAACGCGATGATCACGCATCCCGATCTCATCGGCGGCTTCAATCGCCTCGACTCGACGGTGCTCAAAGCGTGCGGCGGACGCGTGCTCGCGAAGGAAGGCGCCGATGGACTCCTCGGCCTCTCCATCGAACATCCCGAATTCCCCGAAGGCCTCGGCGTGGTCGTGAAGATCGCGCACGGCTGGAACCCGCAGGCGACGTGGTACATCGCCCGCTACATCCTCGGCGTCCTCGGCTTCGAGTTCCGCAACCCTTACAAACTGCGGCGGCAGAAGGCGTTCATCGTGCCCGAGGTCATTCCGCCGATTTTGAGAGAGCGGATGGCGGCGATCGTTCCGTGGGACTCGTGGGACCCGGACATCGATCGCTGGGAGTTCGACCCGGAGGAATTCGTTGCGCCTCGCTAACCTCATCAACGGCAGCTTTTCCGGCCCATGTTGCGACCAGTACTTCGACGACATCGCGCCGGCGACGGGCGAGGTCATTGCGAAGATTCCGGACAGCGACAGCCACGACATCAGCGACGCCGTCTTCGCGGCGCGGATCGCATTCGAGTCGTGGTCGAAGACGCCGGCCGCCGAGCGAAGCCGGCTGCTGCTCAAACTCGCCGATCTGATCGAGGAGAATTTCGAAGAGCTCGCGCGTCTCGAGAGCCGGGACACGGGGAAGGCGATCACGCTCGCGCGGCGACTCGACATCCCGCGTGCGATCGCGAATTTCCGCTTCTTCGCGACGGCCATTCTTCACGAGTCGTCCGAAGCGCACGTCATGGACTCGAGCGCGCTGAACTACACGTTGCGGCAGCCTCTCGGCGTGGTTGGCCTGATCTCACCGTGGAACCTCCCGCTGTACCTGCTGTCCTGGAAGATCGCGCCGGCGATTGCCGCGGGGAACACGTGCGTGGCGAAGCCTTCCGAGGTGACGCCGCTGACGGCGCATCGCCTCGCGCAACTGACGTTGAAGGCCGGGTTTCCGCCGGGGGTGATCAACATCGTTCACGGCACAGGACCGGACGCCGGCGCCGCGCTCTGCGAGCACGAGGACGTGGCCGCGATCTCGTTCACCGGCGGCACGGTCACTGGCGCGAAAGTCGCGGCCGCGGCGGCGCCGATGTTCAAGAAGCTCTCGCTGGAGCTCGGAGGAAAAAATCCGAACGTGATTTTCGCGGACGCCGATCTCGACGAATGCATCGCGACGTCGATCCGCTCGAGCTTCTGGAACCAGGGTGAGATCTGCCTCTGCGGCTCGCGGATTTTCGTCGAGCAGTCGATTTACCCCGAATTCCTGGATCGGTTCGCCGCAGAGACACGAAAGCTGCGCATCGGCGATCCACTCGACGAAACGACGGACGTCGGCGCCGTCGTCAGTGAAGCGCACCTGCAGAAGATCCTCGGCTACGTCGAGCTGGCCAAAGAAGAAGGCGGCACGATCCTCATCGGCGGAAGCCGTGTCGATCGCCCGGGCTTCTTCGTCGAGCCGACGGTGATCACCGGTCTCGGCGCGTGGTGCCGCACGACACAGGAGGAGATCTTCGGACCGGTCGTGACGATCACGCCTTTCGAGAGCGAGGAGCGGGCGATCACGTTCGCGAACGCGACGAAGTACGGACTCGCGGCATCGCTCTGGACGCGCGATCTCCAGCGCGCGCACCGGGTGGCCGCGCAGCTCCACGCCGGAACGGTCTGGATCAACTGCTGGCTGCTGCGCGACCTGCGCGTTCCCTTCGGCGGCATGAAGGAGAGCGGCGTCGGACGCGAAGGCGGCTTCGAGTCGCTGAACTTTTTCACGGAAGCGAAGAATGTCTGCGTGAAGCTATGAGCAAAAAAGGCGAAATCATCGGCGGTCTGCTCGCACCTCATCCACCGCACATCGTTTACGGCGAGAACCACTGGCGCAACGAGCCGAAGTCGGAGTGCGGCTGGGAAGTGCTGCGCTGGGGATACGAGCGCGCGCGCAAGCATTTCCTGGCCAAGAAGCCGGACGTGTTTCTCGTGCACTCGCCGCACTGGCAGACCGTCATCGGCCATCACTTCCTCGGATTGCCGGAGTTCCACGGGCTCTCCGTCGATCCGATCTTTCCGAACCTTTTTCGCTTTCAGTACGACCTGAAGGTCGACGTCGAATTGGCGGAGTTGATCGCGGAGGAGGGGAAGGAGATGGGTCTCATCACGAAGATGATGACCAACCCGAACTTCCGCGTCGACTACGGGACGATCGTGTCGTGCCACATGATGAATCCCGAGTGGGACATCCCGATCGTAGGCATCTCGTCGAACAACTCGCCGTACTACTTCTCGAACGAGATGGGCCAGGCGCAGATGATCAAGCTCGGCCAGGCCACGAAACGCGCGATCGAAAAGAGCGGCCGCCGCGCGGTGCTCCTCGCGTCGAACACACTTTCGCATCGCCACTTCACGACCGAGCCGGACATCCCCGAGGACATGTCGCGCGAGCACGTGTACGAGCACTCGGGGTACCTGTGGGACATGCAGGTGATCGACCTGATGCGCACGGGCCGCACGAAAGAGCTGATCGCCGTGCTGCCGGAGTTCATGGACCACGCGGTGAGCGAAGTGAAGGCCGGCTCGCTCGCGTGGATGCTGTCCGCGCTGGATTTCCCCGATTATCCCGGCGAGGTTTACGGGTACTGGACGGTGATCGGAACGGGGAACGCGGTGGTGGGGTGGGATCCGCAGTTGCGTGAAGGTGCGGTGTCGCATGTCTAGGAGTGCGGTGGCGAGGGCGGTGGATGGCGGGAGCCACCGCTCTGGTATCGCACGCGTTCTACCAGAGCGGTGGCTCCCCGCCGCCCGCCCTCCTCGCCACCGCACTCCTAGAAAAAATTCGAGGACGAACGAGTGATTCTGAAAGCGTATTTGGTTCCTGGCCAACCGCATCCTCTTCTTGCGCCTGAGAAGAATGAGGGATGGGCGTCCTTGCGTAAATCGTACGAAGCGGTCGGTCGCGAGATCGAGCGTTCCGGCGCGGAGTTGATGCTGGTCTACTCGACGCAATGGTTCTCAGTCATCGGTCATCTCTTTCAAATCGATCCGAAACCGAAATGGACGCTCGTCGATCAGAACTGGTACGAGCTCGGCGAGATCCCCTACGAGTTCCGCATCGATCCCGAGTTCGGAAAGTTGTACGCGCGGCTGTGCAAGGAGCATGGGATGCAGGCGGCGACGGTGGCGTATCACGGGTTTCCGATCGATACCGGCACCGTGGTCGCGCTGAAGCTGCTCAATCCGAACAACGCCATTCCCGCCTCCATCGTCTCCTGCAACATCTACGCGGAACGCGAGGAGACGCGCGCCCTCGGATTCGCGGCGCGCGCGGCGATCGAGACGTATGGGAAGAAGACCATCGTCGTCGTGGTGACGAATCTCTCGAATCGCTACGAGGTCGCGGAGATCGATCCGGCGCACGACAGGATCTCGTCGCAGAAGGACGACGAGTGGAATCGCAAGATTCTGGAGATGCTCGGCGAGGGGCGGCTCGAGGACGTCGCGCAGGTGGCGCGCGACTTCGCGCGCGAAGCCAACGCGGACATGGGCTTCAAGGCCATCTGGTGGCTCGGCGCGGTGATGGGCGAGAACAACAAGTACGACGGCAAGGTGTGGGATTACCAGCCGGTGTGGGGAACGGGCAACGCGATCGTCGAGCTGACGCCGAACGAGCGGAAGCAGATGGATTGGGAGAAGGAGTTCGATGAGGGGCCGGTGCCGACGTTCGCCACATCGACAATGAACGGCGGCACACCGAGCGGCACGGGTCTGGAGACGCACAACGTCCTCGCGGAAGCGCCGGACGTGGAACGCGAGAGCGAGATCATTCGCACGGACAAAGCGCCGAAGCCTGTCGGTCCGTATCCGCATGCGCGGCGCGTCGGCGACATGCTTTTCCTCTCCGGCATCGGTCCGCGCAAGCCGGTCACGGGCGAGGTCCCCGGTCTGCTCCGCGACGGCGCGGGCAGCGTGATCGGACACGACATCGAGATCCAGACGCGCGCCGCGATCGAGAACGTGAAGACGATTCTCGAGGCAGCGGGCAGCTCGCTGGAGAAGGTCGTCGACGTGGCGGTGTATCTCACCGACATGCAGGGCGACTTCGAGCGCTTCAACAAGATCTACGGCGAGTACTTCGGCAAAATCCAGCCGACGCGCACGACCGTCGGCGTCGACTCGCTGCCGACGCCGATCGCGGTCGAATTGAAAGTAATCGCGAGCGCATGACCCTCATCGACATCTCCCCGGTCATCGATTCCTCCATCGCGGTCTGGCCGGGCGATACGCCGTATGTGCGGACGATCAACACCGACATGGCGGCGGGAGAGAACCTGACGCTGTCCGACATCCGCAGCACGGTCCATGTCGGCGCGCACGCGGATGCGCCGAGCCACTACGTCGCGACGGGCGAGGACATCGCGTCGCGGAGCCTTCATTACTACGTCGGTCCTTGCGTGGTGCTGCACCTCGACGGCGTGCGCGGACGGCGGATCATGCCCGACGATCTGAAAGGGAAGCGCGTGCTCGCCACGCGCGTGCTGTTTCGCACCGGATCGTTCCCCGATCCGCGCGCGTGGAACGACGACTTCGCGAGTCTGTCGCCCGAGGTGGTCGACTACCTTCACGGCATGGGCGTGATCACGATCGGCATCGACACGCCTTCCGTCGATCCCTTCGAGTCGAAGGCGCTGGAAGCACACCATGCGCTCGCGCGGCACGACATGGCGAATCTCGAGGGGCTCGTGCTCGATGGCGTGGCCGAGGGGCGGTACGAGTTGATCGCGCTGCCGTTGCGGCTCGCGGAAGCAGACGGAAGTCCCGTGCGCGCCGTGCTCAGGACGTTGTTGGAATGATGCCTTCGTACGCCGCGATGAGGCGCTCGGCCGCGCGGTCGTAGCCGAATTCCAGCGAACGCTCGTAAACACCCGCGGGCGGATGAGCGAATAAATCCGCCGCGGTCTTCGCGAGCGCCTCCGGATCCTGCGACGCGGCGATCCACTCGCGCGGCACGAGCGCGTCGATCCCTTCGATCGGCATCGTCGCGACGGGAACGCCGCACGCCATCGCCTCCAGTACCGCGCGATGTCCTTCGTCCGATCCCCGTGCCGTGAAAAGAAGAAGGCTCGACGCGCGGTAGTGTTCCGAGAGGTCGTCCTCGTGATAGCCGGCCCAGATCACGTCGTCCGCGACGCCGAGGTCGCGCGAGAGTGCTTCGAGCGCGGGACGGTGCTCGCCGTGGCCGATGATCATCATCCTGCACGACGCGAGACGCCGCAGGGCGGCGAACGTCTGCAGCGCCTCCTCGAAGCCGCGGTGCTTCGAAAGCTTGCCGATCACCGTGACCAGCGGTCCTTCGATATCGATTTTCGGGATGTCGATTTTCGGACCGAGCGGATGAAACTGCCGGTGATCGATTGGCGGCGGCGTGAACACGGCGCCGGGAACGTCGAACGCGCGGTTGACGACGAAGAGTTGCTGTGTCGCGCGGAGCAGCGATCGCGAGAGCGGATCGTTGCGCAGCACGCGTCGGGAGTGGAACGTCCGCGCGAGCCGCACGTTCGGATGCTCGCGCGCGGCGATGCGTGCGAGCCAGTGGTCGTAGGTGAGATGCGCGTGCACGACGTCGAAGCCGTGCACGCGGAGGAGCCGGTCGACGGCGTTGATGCTGCGCACGAACGAGACTGGGTTCTGCGCCTTCTCGATGATCGGATGCGCGAAGTCGTGATGACCGATCTTTGCCTGCAGCTTGTAGCCGCCGACGTACGCGTAATGCGCGTCGACACCCGCCGCGCGCAACGCCTCCACTTCCGCGAAGGCCGGTGCGGCGGCGCCGGTCCAGCGGTTTCCCGCAGCGAGATGGAGGATGCGCATTCAGTTGGCAGTTGGCAGTTGGCGGTGGCAGGAGACCACCACCCGCCACGAAGGTTGGGCTCCTGTCGACTGCCAACTGCAAACTGTCGACTATGTTATGTTTCGCGCTCGATGGCTGTCGACCAGGAATTGCTCGAGATACTCGCCTGCCCGCTCTGCAAGGAAGAGGTGAAGCTCGTTCCTCTCTCCGAGGCGCGGCGCACGTCCATTCGCGACAAATTTCGGGAGAAGTTCCGCGGCGAAGAACCGGTCGTCGAGCAGGGACTGCAGTGCGTCAAGTGCCGCCGGATCTATCCGATCGTGAGCGACATTCCGGTGATGCTCGTCGAGGAAGCGTTCGAAGAATAGCGATGAACGATGAGCGATGAACGATGAACAAAAGCTGACGGGTTCATCGTTCATCGTTCATCGTTCATCGTTCGTAAAAACCTCCGCGTTCATCTACCTCCTCCACCTCCTCCTCATCGTCAAGATCGCATTAGCCGAGCTCACCGCGTTCGGGGCCATCTTCCTGCTCGGATGGGCCATCGCGCGGAAGGAGGCGCGGTTCTCGTTTCACATCCTCTACTTCCCGCTGTTCGTGTACGGGCTGGCGTCGACCGTGTCGACCCTCTTCGCCGACGAGCGGATCCATCACGACCTCGAAGGCGTGTTGTGGTTCAAGATGCTGATCTTCCCCTGCGCGGTCATCCTGTATCGCGAGATCCCGCGGCTGCGCGAGCTCGCCACGTACGCGTACGGCATTGTCGCGGGTGGCGGCGCGATCTGGGGGTTGCTGCAGTTCGCGTTTCTCGACAACCGCGATCTCGAGCATCGCATCAGCGGTCCGGCGTCGCACGTGATGACCTACTCCGGCGTGCTGCTGCCCGTGTCCGTGATGATGCTGTTTCTCTGGTGGCGACAGCGGAAGTGGTGGCAGCTCGCAGCCTGCTTCCTCTCGACGCTCACCTTGCTGCTGACATTCACTCGCAGCGTGTGGCTCGGATGGGCCATCGCGACGCTAGTCGTGATTCTGGCCTCGCGCGCGCGGATCGCGGTCTACGCCCTTCCGGCGGTGATCCTCTTCATCACCTTCATGCCCCTCGATCTCTTCAGCCGGCTGATCTCGACCTTCGACTTCAAACAGTCGTCGAACTTCGACCGCGTTCGGATGATCGAAGCGGGCGTCGAGATGATCCGCGACCACCCGCTCCTCGGCGTCGGTCCGGCGAACGTGAAAGAGGAGTACGCGCTCTACCGCAAGCACGACGCGCCGCGGCCGCGGCCCCCGCACCTGCACAACAACGTCATTCAACTCTGGGCCGAGCGCGGCATCCTCGGCCTGTCCGCGTACCTCCTGCTCCTCGGGCTTTTCCTCCGCGAGTGCATGGCGGCGTGGCACGGGCCTCGACGCGTCTGGGCGGAGGTGGGGGTGGCCGTAGCGGTCAGCCTCACCGTGGCCGGGCTGTTCGAGTTCAACTTCGGGGATACCGAGGTCTTCTACATGATGCTGAACCTGTTCGCTTTAGTGGTGGTTCAGCTCGAGCGGCCTCTGCCCGTAGCGAATGAACCCGCCCCTGCCCTTGTTGCGCCGGCCTAACGTAGGGTGGGCTTCAGCCCGCCCCCGGAACCTTTCCAGCATGTCCACGTCCAAGAGCCGAGAACCAGGGGAAATGAAACACCTGAGCGATCAGGACCTGATGCGTATCGTTCAGGCGGGTGATTACTCCCCGGCGTCCGAGATTTACGACCGTTACAGCGGGAGGATCTACAACTTCGCGTTTCGATTCCTGAAAAACGCCGAAGCGGCCGAAGACGCCACGCAGGAAGTTTTCGTCAAGATGCTGAGGCACGCGAATCAGTTTCACGGAGATGCAAAGCTCTCCACATGGCTTTTCTCGATCACGGCGAACTGGTGCCGGGACTACCTGAGAAAGGCGGACAACAAGAGCAAGGAGTCGGAAGACGTGCTGGTCACGCTTCCGGCGTCGGCGGAGTACTCGCCCGACCGTACGCTCGAGCAGAGAGAGAACGAGCAGCGCGTCCGCCGCGCGCTCGCGACCCTCACGCCCGAGCAGCGGGAGGCGATCCTCCTCTCCCGATATCAAGGACTGTCGTATGCCGAGATCGCGCAGGTCGCCGGCTGCTCCGAGGGAGCGGTCAAGACCCGCGTTTTCCGGGCCATGGAAACGCTGAAAAAGACGCTCGCTGTCGTTGGCGGACGCGAAGACGCCAGGCGCGTTGCGCCGCTCGAAGCCGCGAACCGAGGTGCTTCATGAGGGCATGCCGCAAGGCGCAGCAACCAACGCTGCCGGTCGTACCGGCCGGAGGTGAACGATGACTGAATGTAGTGCAGTGAGCGAAAGCATGCCGCTTCTCCTGACCGAGTCGCTCGATGCGGCGCGGCGGGAAGTCACGCATCAGCACATCGAGAGTTGCGGAATCTGCAGCGACGAGTGGAACGCGTACAAAGAGACGTGGGCCGTGATGGCCGACCTCCCCGAGGTCGCCGTGCCGGCGCGCGTGAAGGCGCAGTTCCTCGAGCGCGCCGGACTCGCGCCGGTGGAAACCGAATTGCCGAAGAACGTCGTTCCGTTTCACAAAAGGACCGCGTTCAAGTGGATCGCGCAGGCCGCCGCGGTAGCGTTGCTGGTCGGCGGCGGCTACTTCGTCGGCGACCGGCAGAAGCCGGACTTCGTCACGCCGGCGACGGCGACACTTGCGACCGGCAACGATTCCATCCGCCCCATTTCCACGAGTCTCGCCGAGACTCGCGTTCTCGATGCCGACGCGCTGAGCCCCGTCATCGAAGGCCGTCCGAACATCTCCAACATCCAGTTTGTCGACGCCGACGCTGCGGACGAGAAGATCGCCGTCTCGTTCGACGTCACCTCGCACTGGACTGTCAACGGCAACCCGCGCGACAAGAGCATGGTCCGCCTGCTCTCGTACATGCTCGAGAACGAGGCCGAGATGACGCCGCGCTCGAACACGCTGGAGTGGGTGCGCCAGACGTACTCCGATCCGCAGTACGCCGATCCGGAAATCGCGAACGCGCTCGCGAAGGTGCTGCGCAACGACTCGCACGAAGGCGTGCGCATCCGCGCCGTCGATACGCTCACGACCCTGCCGCCGACGGTCGGCCTGCAGGCCCGCGATGCGCTCATCGAGGCGCTGAAGAGCGATCCGAATCCGGCGGTGCGCATCAAGGCCGTCGAGGCGCTGGCGAACATGGCCCGCAACGGCGAGACGCTCGATCCGATGATGGTCGACACGCTGCGACAGAAGGCGTCGCAGGATGACGAGAACCTCTACGTCCGCGTCAAAGCGGCGGAAGCACTGAGCAATATCAAACCATGAAGAAGTTGGCGGTTGGCAGTTGGCGGTTGGCGGGAGGCCCCCGCACCTCCACGGTTTCCAGATGAAAACGAGAGTCCTGACAGCAGCGGTCGTCCTTCTCGCTTGTGCGCCGGCATTCGCTCAGCGCACGGTGTCGCGGACGTTCACCTCCGACCAGACCTTCGGCCTGGTGGCCGGAGGCACGTTCTATCTCGAGAACCCGGCCGGCAACATCGTCATCTACGGCAAGGACACACCGAACGTCGAGGCGATGCTCTTCAAGACCATCGAAGGCACGGACAAGGAAGCGGTCGAGGAAGGTCGCCGGCAGACGACGCTGATCGTCGGCGGAGACGATAACGGGCGCAGCGTGCGCACCACCATCTCCGCGGGATCGACGCGCGGTTGGACGGCTTCCGTCGCGTGGCGCATCGGCATTCCGCGCACGGCGAACGTGCGCGTGCTCACTCGCGCCGGCGATCACATCAGGATCAGCGGCATGCGCGCGGGCGTACAGGTGAAGAATTTCAACGGCTCGATCCATCTCGAGGACGTCATCGGCGCCGCGATCGTGGAGAGCGTCAACGGCTCGATCTTCTATCAGTCGCCGCAGGTTCGCGGGAACGTGTTCCTCTCGACCGTGAACGGCGGAGTCACCGTGACGGTGCCGCCGCAGGCCGGATTTCGCTGGGTCGCGGAGACGCTGAAGGGCGACATCCGCACGAACCTGCCGGCCCGCGGCGCGTTCTTTGGCAACACGTTCCGTGGAACGGTGAACGCGCCGGGTGGTCCGACGATCTCGACGGGCTCGCTGATGGGGAACGTCCAGTTGTACGCGGAGGGACGTCCCGTGCGGACCGCACAATCGCTGCAGAAGACCGCGCCGATTCCCACGCCGGCCATGCAGCGCACCGGCGGCGGCCCGGCTCAGCGGATCGTGAAGGGCCACTTCGAGTTCGCCACGAGTCTCGGCAACATCAACATCGAGCAGATCAACGGCAGCGCGAACATCTTCACCGGAGCGGGCGAAGTGCAGCTCGGTGCGGTTGGCGGCGCCTTGAAAGTCCGCTCAAACGGTGGCCCGATGCAGTTCGGCGAGGTCCTCGGTCCGATCGACGTGCTGACGCGCGCCGGCGACGTCCTCGTCGACACCGCGCGGCGAGGAGGATTGATCGTGACCCGAGGCGGCACGATTCGCCTGCTCTACACGACTGGACCGACGCGACTGATCTCCGGCGGCGGCGACATCACCGTGCGCCAGGCGGCTGCAGCCATCGATGCGGACACCGCGTCGGGTGACATCGCCATTGCCGTCGACTCCACCTCGAAATCGCAGCGCGTCGATGCCAGGACTGCGAAGGGGAACGTCATCCTCAACGTGACGCCGCAGTTCGCGGCCGACATCGACGCGACGATCCTCACGTCCGATCCCGAGGCCGATACGTTCCTCTCCGACATCCCGGGACTGTCGGTGAGTCGTGATCAGGTCGGTGGCAAGACCCGCGTTCGCGCGACCGGCAAGATCAACGGCGGCGGCGAGAAGGTCGTGCTCTCCGCGACCGACGGCGACATCCGCATCTCGACGGGCCCGATCGCGCCCACCGTGGTCACGCGGAAGTAGTCAGCAACCGTTCTCATCTGCCCTCTGCGCCCTGCCCTCTGCGCCCTCTTGTTGGTATAGGATTCGCCGCCTGAAGTAGATGACCCAGGAGGATCGAGCTTTGAAACTACTCTTACACGGCGTCCTTGTCCTCGCGCTTGCCGCGTGCTCGCAGACCGGCAGCAGCGACACAACCACCGCGCAGACCGACTCCACGACCACCACCACCGCGGCCGACTCGACGGCCACCACCGACACCGCGGCGCCGATGACGTCCGCCGGCAAACCGACGGAGGAAAAACCGATGAGCCAGTACGAGCACAAAATTGCCGAGCTGCACACCACCGCCGGCCAGATCAACCTTCGCTTCTTCCCCGACATCGCGCCCGGACACGTCCGCAACTTCATCGACCTCTCCGAGCAGGGCTTCTACAACAACACCAAGTTCCACCGCGTGATCCCCGGATTCGTCATCCAGGGCGGCGATCCGAACACGATCTCCGGCAACCCGGCCACGTGGGGCACCGGCGGCTCGCCGAAGAACCTCAAGGCCGAGTTCAACGCCATTCCGCACAAGCGCGGCATTCTCTCGATGGCCCGTTCCGGTCATCCGGACAGCGCGTCCTCACAGTTCTTCATCTGCGTGGCCGACGTCCCGTCGCTCGACAATCAGTACACGGTCTTCGGCGAAGTCACGCAGGGCATGGACGTCGTCGACAAGATCGTGAACGCGCGGACCGGACCGGGCGACCGTCCGCTGGAGCCCGTGGCGATCACGAAGGTGGTCGTGCGCGACGCCGCGACGGACGCCGAGAAGGCGCCGACCCCCAAACCGTAGTTCTTCAGGGTTTCAGCCCCGAGCGAAGTCGAGGGGCCAAGTTAGCAGCAACGCTGAGCGGGCACGAAGCGCGATGCACGTGCCACCGCCTTTCGGTTTGCGCAGCGCAGGTGCTAAGTTGGCCCCTCGACTTCGCTCGGGGCTGGCGGAAACGACTCCCGTGAGCACGATTCCCTCCGACGTCGCGCAATACGTCACCCAGTGGCTCGGCCCGCACTGGAACGCTCACGGCCTGAAGGGCGACGCGTCGATCCGCTCGTACTTTCGCATCACCGCCGCGGACGGACGCACGTACATGCTGGCGTCGTATCCGGAGGAAGCTCGGGAGCAGCTCGGGCGGTTCCTCACCGCGTACGAGACGATCGCACCGCACGCGCCTGTGCCCGAGGTGCTGCAGTCGTGCGAGGTGGCGGTGCTGCAGCGCGACGTCGGCGACCGTTCGCTGTACGACGTCCTGCACGAAGACCGTGACGAAGGCATCCGTCTCTATCGCGAGGCCATCGACCTGCTGGTCGAATTTCAGAAAGCGCCGGAACGGCGCATCAACCGACCGTTCTCGCCGGAGTTCTTCTTTCGCGAGCTGGAGATGGCGCGCGAGTTCTACGTCGAGAAGCTCCAGGGCGGCGACGTCGAGCCGATCGAGCCGATGTTGAAAATGCTCTGTGAGAACGTGGCTCGACATCCGTACGTGCTATGTCATCGCGATTTTCACGGCCAGAATCTGCATATTGTTAATGACTCGATATATCTCATCGATTATCAGGACATGCGCCAGGGGCCGGACACCTACGACATGGCCTCTCTCCTCCGCGATCGAGGCGTGGGGCGGATCCTCGGCGACGACGTGGAGCTGGAGCTGCTCGATTCCTACGAACGCAGGCGCGGCGGGCTGCAGCCCGGCTTCCGACAGCGCTATTTCGAGATTCTCCTGCAGCGCTCCATCAAGATCATCGGGACGTTTTCCAAGCAGGCCATCGTCCGCGGGCGCATGCACTACCTCGAGTTCATCCCCGCCACGCTGGAGAGCATCGGGCGCTGCCTAGCGGAACTGCCCGGGTACGCCGCGCTTCGCGATATCTTCCCGCTCGCTTTCGACCCCGACGCCGCGCTGAAGCGCGCACAAGAATTGAACACGAGGTAAACCAATGGCCAAACACAAGATCACTCTCCTCCCCGGCGACGGCATCGGTCCGGAAGTCACGGCCGCGGTCGTTCAGATCATCGAGTGCGCCGGCGTGGACGTGGAGTGGGAGAAGTACTTCGTCGGCGCCGAGGCCCTGACGCGCTCCGGCGATCCCCTGCCGCAGGAAGTGCTCGACTCCATCGTTCGCAACAAAGTGGCGCTGAAAGGTCCGGTCACGACGCCCATCGGAACGGGCTTCGCTTCCATCAACGTCCGCCTGCGCAAGACCCTCGATCTCTACGCCAACCTGCGTCCGGTGAAGACGCTCCCCAACATCAAGAGCCGCTACGAGGACATCGACCTGATCGTCATCCGCGAGAACACGGAGAGCCTGTACGCGGGACTGGAGCACGAGGTCGTGCCGGGCGTCGTCGAGTCGCTGAAGATCATCACGCGCCGCGCGTCGACGAACATTGCCCGTTTCGCGTTCGAGTACGCCCGCGCGAATGGACGCAAGCGCGTCACGGTCGTGCACAAGGCCAACATCATGAAGCTCTCCGACGGCCTGTTCCTGCAGTGTTTCCGCGAAGTGGCCGCGGACTATCCGAACATCGAGGCCGACGACAGGATCGTCGACAACCTCTGCATGCAACTGGTGATCAACCCGAACCAGTTCGACGTCCTGCTGCTCGAGAACCTCTACGGTGACATCGTGTCCGACCTCACCGCGGGCCTGGTCGGCGGACTGGGCGTCGTCGCGGGCGCGAACATCGGCGAGAAAGGCGCGGTCTTCGAAGCCGTACACGGCAGCGCGCCGGACATCGCCGGACAGAACAAAGCCAACCCGCTCGCGCTGCTGCAGTCGGCCGTGCTGATGCTCCATCACATCGGCGAGACCGGCGCCGCAAAACGCATCCACGATGCAATCCTGAAGGTCCTGGCCATGGGCGCCGAGTACCGCACGCGCGACATCGGCGGCGAAGGCTCGACGACGGACTTTACGTCTGCGATTTGCGGGGTGTTGAGGAAGGGAACGCGGGCGGGCGACTGAAACGAACGATGAAGGATGAACGATGAACGATGAACAGCGAGGGCCCGATGAACCACGTTCATCGTTCATCGCTCATCGTTCATCGCTCGCGGAAGGCATTTCTCTCTTCAACGCTCACCAGTTCTGGCACGCCCACGAAGCCTGGGAGCGCATCTGGCTCCAATCCGAAGGCGACCCCCGCCGCTTCCTCCAGGGTCTCATCCAGCTCGCGGCGGCGTATCACCACGTTCAGCGCGGCACGTTTCGCGGCGGCGTGAGGCTTTTCGACGCCGCCCTCTCGAAACTTGCAACGTTCCCTGTGCACTTTCTCGAAATCGATCGCGATGAAGTCGTCGCGATCGCGAAAAATCATCGCGATCGGATCGCGCGAGGCGAGCACATCGACGAGAAGGACTTCCCGAAGTTCCGCTACAATTGAGACCTCTTCAACGCCCCAACGGAATCTTCGCGACACCGAGGGTGAAATGCAGGAAATGGATAACCGGGATCGGGAGCTGGTGGGCGCTCTGCAGGGGGAGATTCCGCTCGTTTCCACTCCATACGCGGTTCTCGGACAAACGCTCGACATGTCCGAGAAGGAAGTCATCAAGCGGACCGAGCGCCTCAAGCGCGACGGCGCGATCCGGCAGCTCGCGGCGCAGTTCGATGCACGTGCTCTCGGCTATCGCTCCTGCCTCGTCGCCGCGCGCGTCGCTCCGGCGCGCATCGACGAAGCGGCCGCCGCGATCAACGCGCATCCCGGCGTGACGCAGAACTATCGCCGCAACAACGACCTCAACCTCTGGTTCACCGTCTTCGTCTCGCCCCAGTCGAAGATCGGCCTGGAGAAGACGATCGACATCCTCGGACGCGAAGGTGACTGCGAGATCGTGCGCGCCTTGCCGACGCTGAAGCTCTACAAGACCTCGGGCTCGGACGGCGATCATCACGGAGAGAACGGCTCGCACGGCGAGTACACGCCGCTCACTCCCGCCGAGATCGAATCCGTGCGACTGCTCCAGCGCGATCTGCCGCTGCAGCCGCGTCCGTTCGACGTGCTCGCGCGCAACACCGGCATCAGCACGGAAGAGTTGATCGCAACCGCGCGGACGCTGCAGAAACGCGGTCAGATCCGCCGCTTCGCGGCGACGATCGCATCGCGGAAGTCGGGATTCGTGGCCAGCGCGATGGGCGTCTGGGTCGTGCCGCAGGACCACGTCGACGAATACGCGGCGAAGCTCGCTCAGCATCGCGCGGTGTCGCACTGCTATCTCCGTCCCGTCTACGACGACTGGCCGTACAACCTCTACACGACCGTGCACGCGCGCTCCGTCGACGAATGCGAGTCCGTGATCCAGGACCTCGCCATCGACACCGGGATCACGCAGAAGCAGGCGCTCTTCCCGACGAAGGAGTACAAGAAAGTGCGCGCGACCTTCTTCTCGCAGGAAGAGGAGGAGTGGGAAGACGCGCACGGCGATGCGCGCGCGGCCGCGGCAGGCTGAGTGACCTTTCCGACCGTTCCGTACACGCGCGAGCGGATGTCGCGCGACGAGATGATCGCTGCCGCGCGCGCGTTCCTCGACACCGTCCGTTTGCGTCGCACCGTGCGCGAGTTCTCGAGCGATCCCGTTCCCGACGAAGCGATCGAGCTCGCGATCGAAGCGGCGTCTCTCGCGCCGTCGGGCGCGAACATGCAGCCGTGGAAGTTCGTGGTCGTGCGCGATCCGGCGATCAAGCGCGAGATCCGCATCGCCGCGGAGAAAGAAGAGCACGAGAACTACCACGGGCGCATGACCGAGGAGTGGCTGCGCGCGCTCGCGCCGCTGCAGACGGACTGGCACAAGGAGTTCCTCGAGATCGCGCCGGCGCTGATCGTCGTCTTCAAAGAGGACTACGGCATCGACGCGGACGGGCGCCACGTCACGCACTACTACGTCAACGAGTCCGTCGGCATCGCCTGCGGATTCCTCCTCGCCGCGTTGAACGCCGCCGGTCTCGCGACCCTGACGCACACTCCGAGTCCGATGGGCTTCCTCCGCGAGATCCTCGGCCGTCCGAAAAACGAGAAGGCGTATCTGCTCGTTCCGGTCGGCTACCCGGCGGAAGGGTGCCGCGTGCCGGACATCGGCAAGAAGGCGCTCGACGAAGTGATGATCGTGCGTTGAGCCGCTTCGAGCTGGCAGACGATCAGGACGAGGCGGGTTGCCTCGGGCGAAGAGCATGCCCAAGGCTTGGCCAATCAGCGCAGCCGGCCGTGCCGGCTCAGGACGACGGGTTGTCCGCCTTGGCGACGGCCTCGCTGGCGCCCTGAAAGCCGATCCTCGAATGCGTGCCGTCGCAGAACGGCTTCATCGTCGAGCCGCCGCAGCGGCAGAGCGCTCGCTTCACGAGAGGGACTTCGTTGCCGTCCGCGTCGACGAGCGTGAAATCGCCTTCGACCACGTACGGCCCATTGTTTCGTATCGTGATCTTGACGCTCATGTTCGTCCGCCTCAGAAGATCGGGTTTTCGTAGTAGTGCCGGAAGTTCCAGTTGTACACGAACCCGGGGAACTGTACGGGCACGGTGTATTTGACCTCGATCCGGACGTAGCTGTTCTGCGTGCGCTCGACGTGGATGTCCTCGGGCTTGACCGGCAACTCGAGCTGCTTGGCTTTCTCGAGAAGGCTTTTGGTGATGATCTCGGACATCTTCTCGTTCTGATGCCGGCCGGCCGACTTGGCCTCGTCGATCACTGCGTCGCGCATCTCGGCGGTTTTCACTTTGACGGGAATGAGCTTGTATGCGACGAGGCCCGCGATCAACAGCAGGACCAGACCGACCAGACATCCGAATTGACCTTCACCACGCTCGCGGCGATTCCTCGACATACGGACCTCCCGAATTGCGGGGAGATTAACAGGTCAATCGATCCATTTGAAGAGACGCGCTCGCTGCGGGCGCTTCTCGGTCGTCGGATGCGCGGGTTGCGCGGAGGCGGGATCGAGCTCGTGGGACGATGACCAGAGGACCATCCGCGCGCGGCCGACGACGTTCGCGTGCGGCACGACACCCCAGGTGCGGCTGTCGAGCGAGTCGTCGCGATTGTCGCCGAGGACGAAGTACGAGCTCGCGGGGATGACCTGGGGCTCGATCGCGCCGCTGGCCGCCGCGCGCATCACGTACGACTCGGGAAGCGTGTGCCCGCCGACGCGCACGCGTCCGAGGCGGCTGTCGACGAGATCGCCCGGGAGGCCGATGACACGCTTGACCATCAGCTCGTCCGTGCCGGCGGTGGAACGAAAAACGATCACGTGACCGCGCTCCGGCGCGGAGTGGATGTAGCGCGTGACGACGATTTGATCCCCCGGCTCGAGCGTCGGCGCCATCGAGCTCGACGGGATGGAGTAGATGTGCACGGCAGCGCGCGCGACCCCGGCCAGCACGATGGCCACGGCCATCGGCTGAAGGATCGTGCGGAGAAAGGCTTTCGTGCGCGGCATCTGGTTTCTGTACAACGATTGAGGCGGGTGAATAGTTCCGGTATGTAGGGCGCGGCTTCAGCCCGCCCCTCCCGGGGGAGGCGGGCTGAAGCCGCGCCCTACATTACGCCAGGTTCCCCGTGATCCCTGGGTGTGCCGTATATGTGCCGGACGTCGTGTTGCGCTTCATCAGGGGCGAGCTCGTCACGGCGTACACCGGCATCTTCTGTTGCAGCCCCTTCAGCGCGAACTCGCCGAGGGACTCCGTCTCGAAGCTGCCGATCACGCGGTCGAGCGTGTTCTGCGAGATCACGAGCTGCCCCGGCTTGGCCACGCCGCTCTCGAGGCGCGAGGCGATGTTCACGGAGCTGCCGAGGACGGTGTAGTCGACGCGCTTCTCCGTGCCGACATTCCCCACGACTGCGGGACCGCTGTTGATGCCGATGCGGATCCGCACGGGCGGCAGACCTTCGCGCTCGCGTTGGGCGTTCCACTGGTCCACGCGGTCCATCATCATCAGCGCGGACATGATCGCGCGATCCGCGTGGTCCTCCTGCGGGATCGGCGCGCCGAAGAACGCCATCACCGCGTCGCCGATGAATTTGTCGAGCGTGCCGCTGTACGCGAAGATCGCGTCCACCGCGGCGGAGAAGAAGTTCGACAGATACGACGCCACTTCCTCCGGCGCTTTCGTCTCCGAGACCGTGGTGAACCCGGAGATGTCGGCGAAGAGAATCGAGACGTCGGCGATCTTGACCTCGTCCTCGTCCGCGGCGCCCTTCACGATCTCGTCGATGACCGCGGGAGAGTGATACCGCTCCATCTTCGTGCGGATCTTGCGCTCCTGTTCGATCTTCTCCGCGAGCTGCGCGCGCTCGATCGCCACGGCCGCGAAGTTCGCGAGCGCGGTGAGGAGGTCGAGGTCTTCCTCGGTGAAGCGGCCGATGTGGATCGGCGAGTCCACCTGCACCGCGCCGATGACGCGCTGCCGGTTCCAGAGCGGAACGCACATCGCCGAGCGGATGCCGTGGATGGCGATCGACTTTCCGCCGAGGAGTCGCGCGTCTTCCAACGCGTTCGAGGTCATGAGCGAGACCTGCTGCTCGGCAACCATCTTGAGGATCGTCCGCGAGATCGGGATGTCGCCCGCGTCCGCGCCTTCGATGAACTTCGTGAGCTTCGGGACCGGGTTGCCGGCTTCGTCGAAGAGGATGATCAGCCCGCGCTCGACCGGCAGGTACTTGAAGATCATGTCCATTACGGTCTCGAGCAGATCCGAGAGCTCCTCGGTCTGCAGGAGCGACTTCGCGACCTGGACGAGCACCTGAAAGATCTTCTCGCGCGTGACCTGCGGCGGCTGTCCCGGCTCCGACGGTGGGCGGATGGGCTGCTGGGCGATCTCACCGAGGTCGAGGCCGAACTCCGAATTGAAATCGGAGATGCGGCGGATGACCGTGCCCGAGGGGTTGTCGAACATCGACTCGCCGGTGAACTCGACGCTCGGCATCGCCTTCACGTCGAGCTGAACCGAGCCGATCAGGACCTTGTCGCCCGCGCCGACCTGCGCCTCGGAAACGACGGTGCCGTTCACCTTCACGCCGTTGGTCGATTTGAGGTCGACGATCCACCAGTGCGAGTCGCGCGCCTCGACCCGCGCATGCTTGCGCGAGACCGAAGGGTGGTTGAGCACGAGGTCGTTCCCCTCGGTGCGGCCAATCGAAAGCTCCGAACGTACGTCCGTTATCCGCGGCACGCCGAGATCGACGTAATGGATCTGGAGCTGTTCCATGCGAGGGGATGATTATATGTTCTAGGAGTGCGGTGGCGAGGTGGGTCGTGTGGCGGGAAGCCGCCGCTCTGGTACGTTCCAGCGCGACGCGCCCCCTACCAGAGCGGTGGCTTCCCGCCCACCACCCACCTCGCCACCGCACTCCTAGATCCGCTGTGTCTATAATGGCGGCTCCGCGTCATTTATGGGTTCAGCTCCATGAGCGAGCAAGCATCGTCCGAGTCCGTTCCTGAGCGCCATCTCGTCATCCGTGCGGTTCTCCGTACCGACGTGGGACTGGTGCGCTCGGAGAATCAGGACTTCGGGATGTACACCAGCGTGGAAGAAGAGCAGGAGAGCCTTCCGGGCGGGCGTTTGCTGATCGTCGCCGACGGCATGGGCGGACACCGCGGTGGCGCGACGGCCTCGCGGCTCGCCGCTGAGACCGTGAAGGCGCAGTACCTCGGCAGCGAGACCAAAGACATCCCGGCCGCGCTGCGCGAATCGCTCGTTCGCGCGAACGCGCGCATCTTCTCCGAGGCGCAGTCGAATCCCGAGCTGCGCGGCATGGGCACGACGACCTCCGTGCTTGCGGTTCGCGGCGGTCAGGGCTGGCTTGCGCATGTCGGCGACTCGCGCATCTACCTCGTGCGCAACGACGAGATCCGCCAGCTCACGGACGATCACTCCCTCGTCGCCACGATGGTGCGCGAGGGACTGCTGACCAGCGCGGAGGCGGAGACGCATCCGCGCCGCAACGTCCTCCAGCGCTCGATGGGCGTGGCCGAAGAGGTCGAAGTCGACGTGCGCGGTCCGATCGAATTGCAGGACGGCGACACGTTCATCCTCTGCAGCGACGGCTTGCACGGGCTGGTCAAGGAAGCGGAGCTGAAGGAGATCGCGCGCAAGCCGATCGACGCCGCGGCGGACGAGTTCGTCCGCAAAGCGCTGGAACGCGGCGCACCGGACAACGTGACCGTGATCGTCGCGCGCGTGGAAGACAGCGACGCCGGCGAGCCGACGCTCATCGACAAACGGGAGAAACTCGACGAGACGCAGCCCCTCGAAGCCCTCGACGAGACGATCAAGATCACGCCGCCGATCGATGTAGGACGGGCTTCAGCCCGTTCAAACGACCGCCCACCCGAGAGGCGGGCTGAAGCCCGCCCTACGTCACCTCTTCTCAAGTGGATGCTCGTTTTCGCGCTCGCGCTGGGCGCGGCGGGCGCGTGGTTCTACTGGAATCACCAGCAGGCGATCGCCAGGGAATCTTCGACCCGCTGACCCATGTCCCGCCCCCGGCATCTGCTCCTGATCGTTTTGCTGACCGCGGCCGCTGCATGCCGCCGCGACGTTGCGCAGCAAGGTGAGCCGCTCGACGGCGTCCAGAAAATGGCCTACGGCGTGAAGCCGGCCGTCGTGCGCGTCAACGCGTTCGCGACGGCGGACTTCCGCTACTCGCACGATGTGATCAAAGAGCTCGAGTCCGTGCTGGGAGTCAACGCGCGCGATCTCGACGGCGGGGAGAACCTCGTCGAGACCGGCGCAGGCGGCTCCGGCTCAGGCTTCATCATCAATCCCGATGGAGTGATTCTCACGAGCGGCCATGTCGTCGCGCCGACGCGCGATCCCGCGGCGCTCGAGCGCGAGCTGCGCCGCAACGGTGCGATCTCCGCGCTCGTCCGCCACTTCCCGGTCGCCACGCTCCGCACTATCCACCGCAGCGACACGCTCGACCGCTACGTCGCGGCACTTGCCGAAGCGGGAACGGTCGACAACGAGCGCGTCGTCAACCAGATCGAGCTGTCGAACGGCGAAACCTTGCCGTTCAAGATTCTCCGCTACTCACCCGCGCTGCAGGAGCGCGGGACCGATCTCGCGATTCTGCAGATCGATCGCAAGCGCCTGCCGTCGATTCTGCTGGGCGATTCGGATGCGGTGCACGTCGGAGAGTCGATCTGGTCGGTCGGCTATCCGGCCGTTGCCAGCAGTACTGACGAAGTGATCGGCGGCTGGCTCTCGCGCGACAGCGATCTCGAGGCGACGTTCAACCCCGGCACGATCACGGCGATCAAGCGCAACGTCGCGAACTTGCCCGTGTTCCAGTCGAACGTCGCGATCTACCGCGGCAACTCCGGCGGACCGGCGGTGAATCGCAACGGCGAAGTCATCGGCATCTCCACGTGGGGGCACACGAACGCGGAGCAGATCAAGTTCCTCGTGCCGGTGAACGTCGCGCGGCAGCTTCTGGTTGAAGCGAAGGTTCCGGCGAACGCGGGCGGGGAGTTCAATCAGCACTATCGCGCCGCGCTCGAGGCGGCGGGGGACGGCCGGTGGATCGAGGCGAAGAAAGACCTTGTGCAGGCGACGACGCTCTTCCCGAAGTCGCCCGATCTGATGCGCTTCAGCAATGACACCGATCGCGCGATCCGCGGTCTTCCGTTCTGGCGTCTCTACCCAACCGCGACGGTGGCCACGCTCTTCGGGGTCGTGCTCTTGCTCGCCACTGCGGCGTACTTCGTCCTACGACCTGTACGACCTTTACGACCTATAGGTCCTATGAGTCCCGTAGGGCCCGAAACCGTCATTGCCCCGAACGGCGCGGAAGCGGGATCGCTGTCGATGCTCGGCAAGTTCACGATCCTCAACGGCACCCGCGCCGGAGAGAAGCTCGGCCTCGGCGGATCGGGCATCCGGATCGGACGGGAATCGACGATTTGTGAGATCGTATTGGAAAATCCGAAGGTTTCGCGGCTCCACGCCGAGGTCGTTTCCATCGACGGAAAAACACTGCTGATCGACAGGAATTCGTCGAACGGGACGTATGTCAACGATCAGAAGATCGACAAGAGGTTCCTTCAGGACGGAGACATCATCTACTTCGGCGGCCGCAACGCCGTCGCCGTGGCATTTCACGCATGAGGGGTTGATTCGTGGCTGACAAGCGGTGCGAAAACGGGCATTTCATCGACGAGAACTGGGATATCTGTCCGTATTGTCCGCAGGACGAGAGCGAGCCCGAGATTCCGGTCGTGCGTCCGCGAGCGGTGGAGCCTTCGCCCGCCCGATCGCTCGCACTGGCGAGCGCGCCACCTGCCCCTGCACATGTCCCTGTGCCTGTCAACGACCAGACCGGTCGTGCCGGCGGTGGTCGCTCGAGCTCCGGGCCGTCGCTTGCGGCAGTGCAGCCTCCGCCGATGGAGCGCACCGTCGCTGCCGCGCAGGCCAACGCGCAGAAGCGCTACGTCGTCGCGTGGCTCGTCGGCCTCAGCGGCGCGTCGCGCGGCGAGTCCTTTCCCGTGCGCATGGGCCGCAACATCATCGGCCGCGACCGCCGCTCGGACATCGTCATCCACGACGAACAGGCCTCCTCGCATCATGCCGACCTGGTTTTTCGGCCGGAGGAGAAACGTTTCATCCTCATGGATCACAACTCTACGAATGGGACGTACGTGAACGAGATGGAGATCGAGCCGCGGCGCGACCTGGCGGCGAAGGACGTCATTCGCATCGGCGCCCAGCGGTTCCTCTTCACTCCGCTCTGTCACGACGGATTCCACTGGGATGACGAGGGTCTCCTGAAATGATCGGCACGATCATCGGGAACTACAAGATCGAGCGCGAAATCGGCGAAGGCGGGATGAGCCACGTCTACATCGGCCGCACACAGGCGCCGACGGACTTGCTGCCACTCGAGTTTCCGGTCGTGCTCAAAGTGATGACCGACGAGCTCGCGGGCGACGTCACCGCGCGCAAGCGCTTCGTGAAGGAAGCGCAGATCCTCTCCAAGCTTCGCCACCGCTACATCACGCGTTTCTACGAGTTCATCAACAACGCCAGCGGCGCGGTGCTGGTGATGGAGTACGTCGAGGGAACGCCGGTCGACCTGCTCCTCACCGAAAAAGGCGCACTGCCGCTCAGCTCCGCAATCGGGATCGCGCAGTGCCTGCTCGAGGCGCTCGTCTACGCGCACGGCAAAGGCATCGTCCATCGCGACATCAAGCCCGCGAACCTCATCAAGGAAAAGTCGGGCACGGTGAAGGTGACGGACTTCGGCATCGCCAAGATCAAGGAAGGCGCGGGCTCGACGGGACAGACCGTTCTCACGAAATCGGGATTTCTCCTCGGCACGCCGCACTACATGTCGCCCGAGCAGATCCGCGAGCCGAAGGACGCGGGCGCGAAGAGCGACATTTACTCGTCGGGCGTCGTGTTGTACGAGATGCTCACCGGCGCGCTGCCGTTCAACAGCCGCTCGCTCCCGAAGCTGATCGACGCGATCTATCGCGGCGAGAAACAGGCGCCGAGCGCCTTGCGCTCCGAGGTGGACAAAGAGCTCGAGCAGATCGTGGTGAAGGCAATGCACCCGCGCATGGATCAGCGTTACGAGACCGCGCGCGAGTTCTTCGAGGCGCTGGAGGAGTACAACGCGCGGCAGCCGATCGCACCGACGGCACGCCATCCGGTGGCCGAGACACCCACGCCGGCGCCGCTTCCGCAGGCGGACGTGCCGAAGAACTGGGCGCTGGTGAACGTGAAGCCGGAGACGAACGAGAAGCACGCGATCAGCGGCGACACGGTGATGGTCGGCCGCGACCGCACCTGCGCAATCGTGCTTTCGCACCCGGCCGTGTCACGCCGCCACGCGCGCATCATCCTCGCCGGACTCGCCCCCGTGCTCGAAGACCTGCAGTCCGCGAACGGAACGTATGTCAACAACAACCGCGTCGACCGCGTCGTACTGAAACCGGGAGACATCGTGCGCTTCGGCGCGGACCCGGCGTGTAGTTATGTTTTGCGTGATCATTGAGGGAGAAAAGGTGAAAGGTAAAAGAGAAAAGATGAAAGCAGGCGAAGCCACTTTTCTCTTTTCCCTTTTCTCTTTGACCCCGGAGAAGCGATGAGCCAGCAGATCAATTGCCTTAGGTGCAAGCAAAGCATCGACTCGGAATACGACCTCTGCCCGCATTGCGGGGAGAAGATCACGCTCTTTCAGAAGACCTACGCGACGCGGCTCCTCGACGGGAAGTACCAGATCATCGACCGCCTCGGCGTCGGCGGCATGGGCGAGATCTTCAAGGTCCGCCACATTCATCTGAACGAGCTCCGCGTGATCAAGATCATGCGGCCGAACGTCGCCCAGGACGATCAGGGATTGCAGCGCTTCCTCCAGGAAGCGCGCACGTCCACGATGATCAAGCACAAGAACCTGGCCATGCTGTACGACTTCGCTCAGCTCGAAGACGGCTCGTACTACATGGTCTGGGAGTTCATCGACGGTACGAACATCCAGAAGTGGATCGGCGCCAACGGACCGATGCCGCCGCGCCTCACCGTCGAGATCTCGATGCAGGCGCTGCAGGGACTCGACCATCTGCACTCGATGGGTCTGATCCATCGCGACGTCTCGCCCGAGAACATCATGCTCTCGCAGGACCATCACGGGAAACTGCTCGTGAAGGTCATCGACTTCGGCATCGCCAAGCAGCTGCAGGAAGGTGGCGACTCCGGCGGCCACGGCCTCACGCAAACCGGCATGTTCCTCGGGAAACTGAAGTACGCGTCGCCCGAGCAGGCCGGCTTCCTCAAGGAAGGCGAGCACCTCGATGCGCGATCCGACCTCTACTCGTTCGGCATCGTGATGTACGAGATGCTCGCGGGCCGCGCACCGTTCCAGGCCACGAACCCGCACGGCTACATCCTCAAGCACGTCACCGAGAAACCGGCGCCGATCGGCGAGATGAACTCCGCGGTGAACGTTCCGCCGCAGCTCGAGTCGCTGATCATGCGCTCGCTCGACAAGCAGCGCGAGAACCGCTTTGCGACCGCCGAGGAGTTCGCGAGCGCGCTCGCGAACATCCGCAGCTCGGTCCCGCCCGATCAGAAGTACGGCCTCGGCGAGAAGATGATCACGCTCTCCGGCGCGCAGACGCTCGCGGATCTGCCGAAGATCACCGGCACCTCGCCGCAGGTGACGTCGAGCGGCGCGCAGGCGACGCAGCAGACTTTCTCGGGCGGCACGATGCCGGGCAGCACGATGCCCGGCGGAACCGTCGCGCCGAAAACGATCGGCAGCAACGCGGAGACGGTCATGGAGCGCCTCGCCACGGTGGCCGCGCCGACGGCGGCGGAGCAGAAGTGGGCGCCGCAGGCCGAGGCAACGCAGCTCGAGCGCCAGATCGACATGGCGCCGCCCAAGAAGAAGAACATGGCCGTGCTCGGCGCGATCGCGGCGGTCGTGATTCTCGCGATCATCGGCGGTGTCTGGATGATGACGCGCAAGACGCCCGTGACTCCCGATTCTCCGATCGCTTCGACCGCGGGGACCGAGCTCACCGCGACCGGCACGGCGAGCACGCAACCGATCCCCGCGGATCAGGGAGTCCTTCTCCTCTCCGCGTCGCCGTGGGGTGAGCTCGATAGCATCATCAGCAAGTCGGATCAGAAAGCAGTTCCGCTCGAGGATGAAGTACGTTCCACGCCGGCGCGCATCCGGCTTCAGCCCGGCGAATACAGCGTCACCGTCAACGGCCCGCAGGGGAAGAAGACCATCGACGTGGAGATCGAAGCAGGCAAACCGACCACCCGCAACGTTTCGATGGGCGGCGTCGACGTCGATGCGATCACGGAAGAACTGACCAATACCGAGCCATGAATCGCGCACGCACACTCGCAGTCTTTCTCTTCACGCTCGCGCTTGCGTCGGCCGCACACGCATCGTGGTACGACGATTACGACGCCGGTGTCGCTGCCGCCCGCTCCGGCAACTGGAATGTCGTGATCTCGAAGATGTCGGCCGCGATTCAGGGCAATCCGAAAGAGAACAACAAGGCCCGCACCTACGGGTCGATCTTCATCAACTATCACCCTTACTACTACCGCGGCGTCGCCTATCTGAACGTCGGCAAGTACGAGCAGGCGATCACCGATCTCGAGCGCACCAGCGGTCCCGGTCCGGAAAACCTCGGCTCGATCGGCGAGCTCCTCGATCGCGCGAAGCGGCAGCTTGCTTCGCGCACGCCCGATCCGGAGCCGACGCGTCCCGATCCGACGCCGACGAAGCCGGTGGTCACGCAGCCCACGCCCACGCAACCGGTCGTGCCGCAGATCGATCCCGGGCTGCGCCAGCGCGCGTCGGCCGCGCTCGGAGCGACGAAGCAGAAACTGCAGCAGGCGCAGCAGCGCCGCGCCTCGGGCTCCGCGCAGTACGCGCAGGCGATGACGATGTACACCGAGGCCACGGCGCGCAGCGGCTCGGCGAAGAGCAACGACGACTACAACGCCATCATCACCATGGCGGAGAACGCGGGCGATCTCGCGGAACTGGCGATGCCGCCGAACGTACCCGCGCCCGTGACGCCGACGCCGAGCCGTCCCGCGATCGTGACCGACGCGGTGCTGTCGGATTACAAGAAGCAGCTCCGCAGTGCGCTCGAGGACTACTTCAACGGCGAGTTCGACGACGCGTCGCGCCAGTTCCAGGATCTCACGCGCAAGCTCCCGACCAACGGCTGGATCTGGGCGTTCCTCGGCGCGTCGCAATACTCGCAGTACGCGTTCGAGACCGACGAAAGCTATCGCCAGGCGGCGCTGCGGTCGTTCCGAAAGGTGAAGCAGCTGCGCACGTTTGGAAAAGGCGGATTGCCGAACAAGTACTTCTCGAAGCGCATCCGCCGCGCATTCAACGAAGAGAGCTGATTTTTCTAACGTAGGGCGCGGCTTCAGCCCGCCTCCCCGGCTGCATGTGCGCACGGGAGAGGCGGGCTGAAGCCACGCCCTACGTTCTCTACCTAGCTCTCGTTGCCGCCGACGTCGCCGCCGGTACCCGTGTCCGTGCTCGCCGGCGCCGGAGCGGGCGGAGGCGGGGGCGGTGGCGGGGGAGGCGCGGATGTCACCTGCTCGACGACGCGGCTGATCGCGGACGGCTTCGCCGGAGCCTTGCGGGCCGGGGCCTTCTTCGCCGGAGCAGCTTTCTTCGCCGGAGCCGCCTTCTTCACGGGCGCGGCCTTCTTCGCGGGCGCCGCTTTTCTCGCGGGCGCCTTCTTCGCGGCGACGCGCTTCGGAGCGGCCTTCTTCGCCGGAGCCTTCTTCTTCGCTACGGCTTTGCGCTTCGGAGCGGCCTTCTTTGCTGCCTTCTTCGCGCTGGCCTTCTTCGCGCTCTTGCGTTTCGGAGCGGCCTTCTTCGCTGCGGCCTTCTTTGCGCCGCCCTTCTTGCCGCCGGCCTTTTTCTTTGCGGCGGTCTTCTTCTTTGCAGCCATTTGGTTTTCTCCTTGGATTTCAGTCTCGGATCGGGAACCGTACTTTTCGGTGGAAACCTGCGCTGCGATTCGCAACCCGGTGTATGAGTTGCACGAAAAACAATGTAGACGAACATGTCACGATTGTCACGCCGTGCACTTCTCCTGCGTTGGATGCTGCCGTTCCTCTTCGCGTTGTTCCTCGCGATGTGGGCGTTGTCGTTCTACGTTTTCGCGATGAACCGGCGCATCTCGCGCGAGCTGGCGACGCACAGCTGGCGCGAGCCGACGACGATCGTCTCCGCGGCCAACGGCAAATCACGCGAGATCGTGCGCGTGTACGGAAGCGGATGGCGCATCACGCCTCCCGTGCTCATCGGAAAGCTCCCGCCTCACGTCGCGGACGCGTTCATCGCAGCGGAGGACGTCCGCTTCCGCTACCACTTCGGCGTCGATCCGATCGGCATCGCGCGCGCAGGACTGGTGAATGTCCGCTCAGGCGGCGTCGCGCAAGGCGGCTCGACGATCACGCAGCAGATCGTGAAGCAGCGCTTCCTCACGAACGACCGCACCTGGCGCCGCAAGTTCCTCGAGGCGATTCTCGCGGTCGTGCTCGACGCGCGTCTGTCGAAGGACGAGATCCTCGAGCTCTACCTCAACGACGTCTACCTCGGACATCACCTCGGCTCGCCGATCCTCGGCATCGACGAGGCGGCGCGGCTCTACTTCGACAAACCGCCCACCCGCCTGCGCGTCGACGAGGCGGCATTGCTCGCGGGAATGATCCGCGCGCCGAATCAACGACGCCCGGACGTCGCCCGCGCGCGCCGCGACTCCATCCTCATCGTGATGCGCAAGCGCGGCTGGATCGACGAAGTCGAGTACCTCGACGCGTTGTCGCGCCCGGTGGATGTCGTGCGCGGCTCATTGCCGCAGTCGCCGTATCCGTACTACCTCCGCGCGTTGCGCGCCGAAGTGGTGAAGACGATCGACCCGCGCCAGCTGCTCAGCGGCGGATTGACCGTCGTCTGCGAGATGGATCCGAAGGCGCAGCGCGCGGCGGAACTGGCGGCGCTTCGCGGAGCAGCTTCGCTCGAGGCGCGCTTCCGCTGGATTCGCAAGCAGTCGCAGACCGATCCGCTGCAGGTCGCGATTCTCTCCGTCGATCCGCGCACGGGCGGCATTCGCGTGCTCGTCGGCGGCCGTGACTTCCAGCGCTCGCCGTTCGACCGCACGTCGCAAATGCGGCGTCAGCCCGGCTCCGCGTTCAAGACGTTCGCGTATCTCGCGGGGATCCTGTCGAAACGCGTCACTGCGTCGTCGCTGTTGCTCGACGCTCCGGTGAAGATCGAGCTCGAGGACGACGAGACCTGGGAGCCGCAGAATTACGACGAGCGATTCCGCGGCCGCGTGACTTTGCGCGAAGCGTTCGAGCGCTCGTTGAACGTGCCGACGGTGCGCCTGACGGACGACATCGGCGCGCGCCGCGTCATCCTCGTGGCGAAGAACCTCGGCATCGACAACGTCCGCAACGTTCCGGCGATGCCTCTCGGCGTCGGCGAGGTGTCGATGCGCGAGCTCACCGCGGCGTACACGGTGTTCCCGAACCTCGGCGAGCGCGTCGAGCCGTTCCTCCTCACGCGCGTGAAGGACCGCGGCGGAAAGGTGCTGTTCGAGGCGAAGGTGCAGCGCAAACACGTCGTCGACGCCGCCGCGACGTACGTTGTGCACACGCTGCTGCGCGGCGTCGTGCGCCGCGGCACGGCCACGCGTCTGAAGCGCTACGGACTCGGCTCCGTCGCAGGGAAGACCGGCACGACGAACGACTACCGCGACGCATGGTTCGTCGGCTACACCGCCGACGTCGTGACGACCGTGTGGGTCGGCTTCGATCACGGCGCGCCGCTGCGGTTATCGTCTTCTGAAGCCGCGCTGCCGATCTGGGGCGCGTACATGCGCGAGACACCGCACGTGACCGCGCAGCCCGTTCCGCCGCCCGGCGTGACGTTCCGCGACATCGATCCCGAATCCGGAATGCTCTGGCGCAAGGACTGCCCCGGCCCGATCCGCGAGGTCTACCTCGCCGGCACCGCCCCCACGCGCTACTGCCCGACGGGACTCATGGGGCGCATCCTCCGCCGCGTGCTCTTCAACGACGAGCACTTCGACGAGCCGCCCGCGATCACATTCGACAAGTTCCGCCGCTGGGCCAACGACGTCGACCGCAATCGCCAGGAGGTGGAAGGCGTGCTGGAGAAGCTGAAGCGCTTGTTCGGCGACTGACCACGATTTGACAAGACCGAACCCCGGACCTACCCTGAAGTTCGCTGGATTGATTTGGGGGCGGCTTGCAACCAGCCTAAAAAAAGCTAAAGAGCCGGCATTCGAGTTCGAGTACAAGCTGCCCCGCGCCGTTTCGGCGTGGGGTTTTTCTTTTGTGAGCACCCAATGGATTTCATTCAGGCAATCGCAGACCAACACGTCTACCTCTTCGACGGCGCGATGGGGACGATGCTGTATTCGAAGGGCGTCTTCATCAACAAGTGCTACGACGAGCTGAACGTCCGCAGTCCCGAGATCGTGCTCGAAGTGCACCGCCAGTACGTCAAGGCCGGTGCGGCGATCCTCGAGACCAACACTTACGGCGCGAACCGCGTCAAGCTGCACGGCTTCGGCATCGAGAACGAGCTGCGCGACATCAACATGCGCGCCGCCGAGATCGCGCGCAAAGCCGCGGGCGACTCCGTGTACGTCGCCGGCGCCATCGGTCCCCTTGGCATCCGCATCGAGCCGTACGGCCCGACCGCGCTCGACGAAGCTCGCGAGATCTTCCGCGAACAAGTGACCGCGCTGAACGAGGCCGGCGTCGACCTCTTCATCTGCGAGACCTTCTCGAACATCAGCGAGATCGAGCAGGCCATCGCCGCCGTGCGCGACGTCTGCTCGCTGCCGGTCATCGCGCAGATGACCATCGGCACCGACGGCCGCACGATCTTCGGCGACGTTCCGCGCGACTTCGCGCAGCGCCTCGACCGCGCCGGCGCGGACGTCATCGGCATCAACTGTTCGGTCGGTCCCGATCTCATGCTCGACGCGATCGAAGAGATCGCGTCTGTGACTGCGAAGAAGATCTCCTGTCAGCCGAACGCCGGCCTGCCCCGCGACGTGAACGGGCGGCAGATGTACATGGCCTCGCCCGAGTACTTCTCGAAGTACGCGAAGCGGCTCATTCACAAGGGCGTGAAGTTCATCGGCGGCTGCTGCGGCACGACGCCGGAGCACATCAAGATGATGGCCGACGCGGTGCGTCCGTTGTCCCCGCATCGCACGTTCGTGCTCGTCGAGCGCAACGGCAAGGCCGGCGAGAAAGACCCGGGCGTCGAGCCGCTGCCGATGGAGACGCGCTCGAACTGGGGACGCAAGCTCGCGAGCGGCGAGTTCGTGACCACGATCGAGATCGTGCCGCCGAAGGGTCCGAACGCCGAGGCGATGATCAAGCAGGTCGAGACGATCAAGGCCGCGGGCGTGGACGGTGTCAACGTCCCCGACGGGCCGCGCGCGCAGAACCGCATGGGCGCGATCGCGGTCGCGGTGCTGCTGCAGCAGCGCGTCGGCATCGAGGCCGTGCTGCACTACTGCTGTCGCGACCGCAACCTCCTCGGCATGCACAGCGATCTCCTCGGCTGCGCCGCACTGGGCCTGCGCAATTTACTGCTGATCACCGGCGATCCTCCGAAGATGGGTCCCTACCCCGAGGCGACGGCGGTGTTCGACATCGACTCGATCGGCCTGACGAACATGGTCAGCCTGATGAACCGCGGCCTCGACCTCGGCAGCAACCCCTTCGGCGAGCCGACGCGCTTCACCATCGGCGTGGGCGTGAATCCGGGCCACCTCGACCTCGAGTACGAGCTGAAGCGCCTGGAGTGGAAGGTGAAAGCCGGAGCGGAGTACGCGATCACCCAGCCGGTGTTCGACGTCCGCCAGCTCGAGCATTTCCTCCACCGCATCGAGCACCTCAAGCTCCCGATCGTCGCCGGCATCTGGCCGCTGCTGTCCCACCGCAACGCGCAATTCATGAACAACGAGGTTCCCGGCGTGTCCGTGCCCGACGACGTCATGGAGCGCATGCGCATCGCCAGCGAGAAGAGCAAAGAACACGCACTCCACGAAGGCGTGACCATCGCCCGCGAAACGCTCGAACGCGTGCGCGATCGCGTCGCGGGCGTACAGGTGAGCGCACCCCTCGGACGCGTGGATCTCGCGCTGCAGGTGTTCGAGGGGATGAACGTGGCGCGCGTCGCGAGTCGCGTAACGTAGGGCGGGCTTCAGCCCGCCCGCGGACCGCCGGCGTCCTCGCCGGCTGGCTTGGCGGCGTCCCGCGCCGCCACCCTGACCCCCATGAACCTCCTTCGACTTGCGTGCTGTGCACGGAGCGCTTCACGCGCGAGCGGAAGCGCTCGTATTTCACGTTCGACCTCGCTTTCCATGATGGCTTTGCGCTCGCTGACGTTTGTTGCAACGCGCGGCGCGTATCACGGCCGCTAGCCGTTCGGGACTTACGCTTGATATTCTTCCGCCATGCTTCAAGTGCTGCTTGAGCTCTTCACGGAACTCGTTCGTTCTTGGCGGAGCGGCGGCCGCGTCGTGCGTGTGTGGATCATCGCCGCGGGAGCACTCGGACTGTTGGCAATTGTGTTGGCCATTTTGGCCGAGAGCGGAGCAATTCATCGATTCCTCGGAAGTCGACTCGCAGCGCTTATCGGGACTTCTGCCGCGGCTATCGGACTCACGATCTATGGTCGACAGAAATCGCTCGAACGTGTTCAGGACGAAGAGCGGCTCGAAGCAGTTGAGCGGCGCTACGAAGAAAATCCGAATCAGCCCCAAGCCGCGTGGGACTTGGCGCGGACTAAGCTCGAGGCCTACCTTAATCGGAATTTGAACCAGGTTCAATCAATTTTCTGGCTCACCGTCTCCGTGATGGTCGTGGGTTTCGTATTGATTGGTCTCGGTGTGTGGAAAGTCTACACTGACGCGACTGCGTTGCGGCCCGCGGTTGTGTCTGCGTGTGCGGGCATTCTAGTGAATGCCATTGCCGCAACCTTCATGCTGGTGTATCGCTCAACAATGGAACAGGCGAAAGACTACGTCACGATGCTGGAGCGAATTAACGCCGTTGGAATGGCACTTCAGATTCTGGCAACGATCGATGATCAGAACAATGACATCAGGCCACAGGCCACTGCCGAAATCGCCAAGCAGTTGCTGTCAGTTTACGGCGGTGCGACAGCACCAAAGGCCGTGCCGAAAAGACAGCGGAAAGCAACAGACACCTAATAATCGACTAACTCCACCGCCAGACAGGGAACATGGGTGATCTGACCGGATACACCTAGCTAGGTTAAGTCTCGTGGCGGCCGTGCGATGGCACGGCGTCGAGTTCTTTGTAGCCGGAACACTCAATTACGCGGAGCGTCAGCGCGTCCGCGGCTTTAATGAGGGGTTACGCCCTCACGTCGCTCTTCGCAATGCAGACGCCAGATGTGCCGTTCTCCCACTTCCAGCGTATCTTGAACCGTCCCGACGTGCCGACAAGAAGGTGGTCTAGCTTAACCTCGAAGGAATACGTCGATCTGTCTGGTGAATTCCACTTGTGGATGACGTGGTGCTGACCGTCTACCTCGAGTTCTACTTCACCGAAGGTTGTCTTTTTGACGTCGTTTATCTCAGGCGTCCAACGTAGCTGCCCATAGAAGACGGCGTGTTTGGCTTGTTCGGGTGTGACCTCGAACGACCGCTCAGTAGTGCTCGGGTTCATTCCGACCCAGCGCTCATCCGGACTGCAGTTGTCTTGATCCGTCCATCTAGCGGGTCTATTCAAGACGAGAATAAACACTGTAACGAGTGCCACGCCTATTCCGGCAATCCAACCCATGGGTTTCAGCATGGGCCGCTTGACGCGGTCCGTCTCTTGTTCTTCGTGAGGCGCGGACGGCAGCGCGGTTGGTGCCGTGGTGGTTCTGGGTTTTAAGTCAAGGCTCCTCGCTAGTTGCTGCAAACCGCTGTCGTATGACGGAAACAAATCGATCCAATGGAGCTTCTTGAGCGCCTCGTGCGTCGGCTCCGTACTTTCGAGTCGTACAGGGATCACGAAGATCTCGCCCGGAGGAAACTCTTCGAGAGTAGCGATCGCCTGGCGAAGTTCCTTCTGTACAAAACCTCGCTTGGACACCGAGTTCGAGGACAACAAAGCGATGAAGTGAGAGCATTCACGAACCGCTCTCCGAATCGTCTCTTGCCAATCCTGCCCGCCAAGCAGGTCGTTTTTATCCAGCCACGGTTCGGCACCAAGCGCGCGCAGGTCTTCGTACAGTTTGCTTGCGATCTCACGGTCCTCGTGTGCGTAACTGATGAAGGGCCGCGGTCTCACGATGTGTCACATTCTACTTCGCTTGCGGTGTCGCGGCGGTTGCGATTCGGCGGGAGTAGAATGCAGATGTGACACGAACAGATCGTCCGATTCGCACCTCCGGTAGTTCCGCCCACATCAAGGGGCGGCTCGTGGAGGCTATCGTCGCGGCGATGCACGATGCGGAGAACGTGACGGTGCGGCAGAATGTTCGAATTCGACCACTGAAAGGGGGCCACCCACGCGAGATTGATGTTCTCCTCCAAGCGTCGGTGGCTGGGTACCCTATTCAAATAGCGTTCGAATGTAAGAACGAACGGAAGACGGTCGGTGCGGAGTTGATCGATGCATTCGTCGGGAAATTGCAACATGTCGGTCTTCCCGTGCAGTCGAGCATCTTCATCTCTTCCGCGGGTTATACGCGAGGCGCGCGAGAACGTGCACGCGACGCAGGTGTGCGTTTACTGCGTTTGACTGGCCTGACGGAAGATCGTTTGCGTGCGGCTCTGATTGAAGCGTTCCAGTGCGTAATTTACCTCTTGCCCGTCTGTAACGCGTGGAAATTCACTAATGACGTCGACGCGATCGACTCACCGGCCGATCTCAACTGCTTCTATGATGAAGTCGGTCAACTCGTCGGTGGAGTGGGTGATCTGGTGTGGCGTGCTTGGCATGAGGGACGTATCCCGGGAACGTTGGGCGCGCACACCGTCTATCTTCAGTTGCCGGTCGGATGGCGTCATGTCATTCGGGGCCGTTCGTCGATCCCATTCTCGTTGGCCGCCGAGGTCCGCGTCTATGCGCTCGCAGTGGGTTATCGCGGAGAGGCGCGCCATCATGACCTCATAAATGTGGAGACAAAGGAAGAGGAAAAGCGACAGGTCAACGCGCACTTTCCGTCTACGCTGGCGCCCATCAAACTCGGCCCGTTTCGAACTGAAGATGAGCTTGTCGCTATAGACAAAACGTATCCCGCGCCCATTCGGCTTGAGATGCGTCTTCGCCTACCGCGGATTGAGCTGAGGCGAATGTTGTGGCCCCCAAGTGAAGAGTATTTGCAGAAGCTCGCGAAAGCTGTCGCAGATGCGAGTGAACGCGGAACATCCCGCGATGAAATTGATCTCACTGCCATCGAGACACCGTCTCTGGTCCATCTCTTCCAACCCGCCGCGATGACGGATACATTGCTCAAGATGCTTGAAACGCCTCTTGGCGAGACCGTGGCCGGCTAGGCTCTGGCCGCGCCAGGGCCGCGCCCGGCCCGCGCCACGCTGTTCCCGCCACTACGGAAGAACTCGCGCTCGTTGCGTCTCGGTGCGTTCTTGGCTTACTTTGATGGTGTGAGCGTACCCATCACCATTCCCGATGATCTCGCTGAACAGATCAACCATGTTGCGACGGACCGGACAGCGTTCGTGACGGAAGCGGTTCGACGTCTTCTCCGCGACGCCTCCACATCGACTCTCGAAGATGAAGTAGCTCGGATCAGCCAGTTCGCGGACGAGCTCAATCGAGAAGCGGAAGATGTTCTCGAGTATCAGGTCATTTCGTGAGACGCGGTGAGTTGCATCGCGTTCGGCATCCTTCATCTGCCGATCCAGCGCAAATCCCGAGTCTTCGTGGTCGTCAGTCGGCAGGTAGTGATCGAGTCTCGCTTCCGGTGTACTGGGGCCGAACGACGCCCGTGTCTCTTCGCGCAGCTCGTGAACAGGCTCAGCCTCCGTTTGCGGCTCTTTCGTCTACAGCGCCGAGGCTCTAGAATGGCCACAATGGGTAAACTTTTCGAGCGCGCAATCGAAGAGGCGCACAAGCTGTCAGACGACGAGCAGGAAGCAGTCGGCGCGTGGCTCCTCGCCGAAATCGAATCGGAGCGTCGATGGGACGAGCTTTTCTCTGGTCCGCCATCACAGGCTCTCGAGCGAATGGCGGCCGAAGCACTCGAAGACTTCCGCGCGGGCCGCACTTCGCCGCTCGACCCTGACCGGCTTTGAAATCCCACACGAACCCGAACTTCCGCAAGATGTTCGGCGCACTTCCGGCGGATGTACGCGAGCAGGCACGCGCCGCCTATCGGCTGTTTCGCAGCAATCCGCGGCATCCCGGCCTCAACTTCAAACGCGTGCATGGAACTGATCGATTCGTGTCCGCGCGCGTCGGCCGCAGTTACCGCGCGGTCGGCATACTCACGCGAGTTGACGAAGTTGTTTGGTTCTGGATAGGCCCGCACGAGCAATACGAGAAGCTGCTTTACATGCTGTAGGCCCAACGCGGAACCGCGTCAGACCGAACCGCTCTCGGAACTCGCAACCCGCAACACGTCACTTCCTCCTGATCACCGCGATCGACACATCATCATCCGGCACCACCGACCCGATGTACGTCCGCCATTCCCCGAGGATCGATTCGATCAGTGACTCCGCTGAGGCCTCGGGGTGCCATCCGGCGACCACTTCCACGTATGCGTCGCCGAACTCCTTCTCCTGAAGGTTGCGCGCCTCGGTGAGTCCGTCGGAGTGCAGGAGCAGGCGTTCGCCGGGGGCGAGGGTGCCGGAGGTTACGGCCCAGGTGAGGTTCGCTTTCACGCCGAGGGGATAAGCGCCGCGGCCGATGCGCTCGGTGACGTGGCCCGCGCCGTCGATCTTCAGCACCGGCGGATGGCCGGCGATCATGGCGAGGTACGAGCCGTCCGGCTGCAGCAGGAAATAGCAGCAGGAGAAGAACGATCGTGAGCCGCCGGTGCGGCAGAGGATGCGATTGAGCGATGCCGTGATTCCCGCGGGCGACGGATCGACCTCGAGCTGCGTGCGGAACGCCGCGTGAGCGACGGCCATCACCAGTCCCGCGGCCATGCCGTGTCCCGACGCATCGCCGAACAACACAGCGAGGCTTCCATCGGACAACGGAACGAAATCGTAGATGTCGCCGCCGACGGTGTTCGCGATGCGATTGAACGCCGCGATGTCCCACTGCTCGGTGCGCGGCATCTCGTGCGGAATGAGGCTGGCCTGCAGATCGCGCGCGAGCTGCAGCTCGTCGCGGTACTTCAGCTTGTCGATCAGCTCCATTGCCAGGAGCAGCACCATCAGAAGGAAC